>OIEK01000199.1_pt1 | contig 17225 bp, 16 predicted proteins | sample 1581821 | NCBI WGS metagenome assembly OIEK01 (sample SAMN03281017, study PRJEB24777) | human gut metagenome | isolation source: fecal sample PR221 from 1 month old male Chinese infant, caesarean... | reverse complement strand
CCTGGCCGCTAAGCCAGGAAGAGATTACCCGGGCGCTAAAAAAGGCCAAACCTTCTTATTCTTCTGAGCAAGTGGTTCTGGCACGTATCAACCAGAGACTGTCTGCTTTAAAAGCCGATTTCCGGGTTACCGGCTACACTTCAACCGACCAGCCGGGCACCCCGCAAGGGTTTGGCCAGACGCAGCCGGCAGATAACTCATTAGGCCTGGCGTTCAATAACAGCGGTGAGTGGTGGGATGTCCACCTCCAGGGTAACGTCGAAGGGGGAGAGCGGATCAGCAACGGATCGCGCTTTAATGCCAACGGCGCCTATGGCGCGGTGAAATTCTGGAACCAGTGGCTCTCCTTTGGCCAGGTACCGCAGTGGTGGGGACCTGGGTATGAAGGTAGCTTGATCCGCGGGGATGCGATGCGTCCAATGACCGGCTTCCTGATGCAGCGAGCCGAGCAGGCGGCGCCAGAGACCTGGTGGTTACGCTGGGTGGGGCCATGGCAGTATCAGATCTCGGCCAGCCAGATGAATCAATATACCGCGGTACCCCATGCCAAAATTATCGGCGGTCGTTTTACTTTCTCTCCTTTCCAGTCTTTAGAATTAGGCGCATCGCGTATTATGCAGTGGGGTGGGGAAGGCCGACCGCAATCATTTAGCAGTTTCTGGGATGGCTTTACCGGGAAAGACAATACTGGGACAGCCAACGAACCCGGAAATCAGCTGGCTGGTTTTGATTTTAAATTTAAACTCGAGCCAACACTTGGCTGGCCAGTGAGCTTCTACGGGCAAATGATCGGTGAGGATGAGTCCGGCTACCTACCATCAGCGAATATGTTTCTAGGTGGAGTGGAAGGCCACCACGGTTGGGGTAAGGATGCGGTAACTGTACATGAAGCTCATGATACGCGCAGCAATATGAGTCGAACCAATTACAGCTATACCCATCAGCATCTATAAGGATGGCTATTACCGAACAAGGGTATCCGCTTGGTGATGCGATGGGGGGGGATGGTCAGCTCATCGCAGGGAAAGTTGAGCTTATTACAGAGGATAACCAACGCTGGAGTACGCGTCTGGTATATGCCAAAGTTAACCCGGAGAATCAATTGATCAACAAAGCTTTCCCACATGCTGATACCTTGAAAGGTGTACAGCTGGGCTGGAGCGGGGATATTTATCAGTCGGTCCGACTGAACACTTCTTTGTGGTACACCAATGCAAACCACAGCGACAGCGATGACGTTGGGGCCAGCGCAGGGATAGAGATACCGTTTAGTTTATAAGGCTGAATGCTGAAAACAGGGGAGAGGGTGGTAGTGCTGGAGGATGCAGTCAGCTCTTTTCTCTCCAAAGCCGGCAAGGAAGCAATGGCTATGACAGCTGCTCAGGAATTGGCAAATTTTGATTTACTGATGATGTGACATTATGAAGAAAAAACTTGTTAGATTTTCGGCATTAGCGTTGGCAATTGGGTTTTTATCGGGTTGTACAATTATTCCAGGTCAGGGACTAAATAGTCTACGTAAGAACGTGGTTGAACTCCCGGATAGCGACTACGATCTAGATAAGCTAGTCAATGTTTACCCTATGACTCCAGGGCTTATCGATCAGCTTCGTCCAGAGACCGTTCTTGCTCGTCCCAACCCACAGCTGGATAATTTACTTCGTAGTTATGAATACCGTATTGGGGTGGGTGACGTGCTGATGGTTACCGTATGGGACCATCCGGAACTCACAACGCCTGCAGGTCAATATCGTAGCGCTAGTGACACCGGTAACTGGGTGAACTCCGACGGCACCATTTTCTACCCATATATCGGTAAGGTGCAGGTGGCGGGGAAAACACTGAGCCAGGTACGCCAAGATATAGCAAGCCGTTTGACCACTTATATTGAAAGTCCTCAGGTGGATGTAAGCGTTGCGGCGTTTCGATCCCAGAAAGTTTATGTTACAGGTGAAGTTGCAAAATCAGGACAACAACCGATAACAAATATTCCTTTAACAGTTATGGATGCAATCAATGCTGCTGGCGGTCTTGCTCCTGATGCGGACTGGCGAAATGTTGTATTAACTCATAACGGTAAAGATACTAAAGTTTCTTTGTATGCATTAATGCAAAAAGGTGATTTGACTGAGAACCATTTGCTGTTCCCTGGAGATATTCTATTTGTTCCCCGAAATGATGATCTGAAAGTGTTTGTCATGGGCGAAGTGGGTAAACAAAGCACCATGAAAATGGATCGGAGTGGAATGACTTTAGCGGAAGCATTAGGTAACGCCGAAGGCATGTCTCAAGCATTCAGCGACGCCACAGGGGTATTTGTCATTCGCCAACTAAAAGGTGATAAGCAGGGTAAAATAGCAAATGTTTATCAACTTAATGCGCAAGATGCTTCTGCTATGGTTCTTGGCACTGAGTTTCAGTTACAACCATATGATATTGTGTATGTGACAACTGCACCTTTGGTTCGTTGGAATCGCGTAATTTCGCAACTTGTACCAACTATTTCTGGTGTACACGATATGACTGAAACCGCAAAATTCATTAAGGATTGGCCATAAATGTTTGATTCAATTCTTGTCGTCTGTACAGGGAACATATGTCGCTCTCCCATTGGTGAAAGATACTTGCGAAAATATCTACCGACAAAAAAAATAGACTCGGCCGGAACTGGAGCATTAGTGGATCGTTCCGCAGATCCGAGTGCTGAAAAAATAAGTTTGCAAAACGATCTCTCGCTAGCGGGTCATAAAGCTAGACAATTTACATCTGAATTAGCGAGAAAATATGAGTTGATATTAGTCATGGATAAAACTCATATTGAAGAAATTGGAAAGTTAGCTCCTGAAGCTAGAGGTAAAACAATGCTTTTTGGTCATTGGATGAATCATCGGGAGATTCCTGATCCGTATCGTAAAAGTGACGAAGCATTCGCATCTGTATATCAATTAATCAAACTAGCTGGCGATAGCTGGATTGAAAAATTAAGCTCATAAGATCAGGAACAATTTCATGTCATCGGGAAATAAACAAACCAATACAAAAGAAGCAGATGAAATAGATTTAGGCCGTATCATCGGTGAGTTAATTGATCATCGTAAGCTAATTATTTCAATAACTGCATTATTTACGTTATTAGCCTTAGTCTATGCTATTTTTTCAACCCCAATTTATCAAGCTGACGCGTTGGTCCAAGTAGAGCAAAAACAAGCGAACGCCATTTTAAGTAATTTGAGTCAAATGTTACCTGATAGTCAGCCACAATCCGCTCCGGAGATTGCGCTGTTACAATCACGAATGATTTTAGGTAAAACTGTCGATGACTTGAATTTACAAATTCGTGTGCAAGAGAATTATTTTCCTCTATTTGGACGAGGTTGGGCAAGGATCTCTGGTAAAAAAGAGTCAGAAGTTAAAATTTCCAATCTCTACATACCGAAAAAGGACGGTGATACTCCTCAGGTTAACTTGATAGTTCAGGATGAAAAAAATTATATAATTGAAACGGATGACTTCAAGTTTAAAGGTGTTGTTGGAGAATTAGTTGAGGAGAAAGGCATTTCGATCAAAGTTGACAGTATATCTGCTCAACCCGGCACTTCTTTTACAGTATCCTATGTTAGCAAACTGAAAGCAATTTCGGATATCCAAGAACAATTAACAGTTTCTGATCAAGGAAAAGACACGGGGATATTAATATTATCTTTAATAGGTGATAATCCAAAACTAATTGAGGATATTATTGATAGTATTAGTAATAATTATCTAGCTCAGAACATATCTAGACAAGCTGCGCAAGATGAAAAAAGTTTAGAGTTTCTGAGCGCTCAATTACCTAAAGTTAGAAATGAATTGGATAATGCAGAAGATAAATTAAATCTTTACAGGCGCCAAAATGATTCAGTTGATCTATCCTTAGAAGCTAAATCAGTATTGGATCAAATTGTAAATGTTGATAATCAATTAAATGAATTGACATTTAGAGAGTCAGAAATATCACAACTTTACACAAAAGAGCATCCTACATATAAGGCATTGATGGAAAAAAGGAAAACATTACAGGATGAGAAAGGAAAACTAAATAAGCGTGTGGCTGCTATGCCAGAAACGCAACAGGAAATACTCCGTTTAAGTCGCGATGTCGAGTCTGGCCGAGCTGTATACATGCAGTTGTTGAACAGACAGCAAGAATTAAACATTGCCAAATCCAGTGCCATTGGAAATGTGAGAATTATCGACAATGCCGTTACTCAGCCAAAGCCAATAAAACCTAAAAAAGCCATTATTGTGCTTCTTGGGATAATAGGTGGTGGGGTTGTGTCAATTGGACTGGTCTTTTTACAAATCTTCCTTAGAAGAGGGATTGAGTCACCAGAGCAACTAGAAGAAATCGGGATTAATGTCTATGCTAGTATTCCTGTAGCAGAAGCCTTTTCTAAACAAGCAATGCAGGCAGCAAAAACTATTAGTGTTAAAAAGAAAGCTAATAGTGAATATTCTGCTGGATTTTTAGCTGTAGAGAACCCTGCAGATCTTGCAATAGAAGCTATAAGGGGATTAAGAACAAGCCTTCATTTTGCAATGTTAGAATCACGCAACAAAATCCTTATGATATCTGGTGCTAGCCCGAACGCAGGTAAGACTTTTGTTAGTACTAATTTAGCTGCAGTAATCGCGCAAACTGGGAAGAAAGTACTCTTCGTCGATGCGGATCTACGCAAAGGGTATACGCATAAATTATTTAATGTATCAAACGACAATGGGTTGTCAGGAATACTTTCAGGTACAGTAACCGTCGATAAGGCTGTTAAACGATTGAAAGAGCCTGGTTTTGATTTTATATCACGAGGTATAGTACCTCCAAATCCAGCTGAATTATTGATGAACTCGAAGTTCAATGAACTTTTAGATTGGGCTAATCACAATTACGACTTAATCATTATTGATACGCCGCCTATTCTAGCAGTAACTGATGCAGCAATAATTGGCAATTATGCGGGGACAACAATGCTAATTGCAAGATTTGAATTAAATACTGCGAAAGAGATTGAAGTTAGTTATAAACGTTTTGAACAAAGCGGCGTGAAAGTTAAAGGATGTATTTTAAATGGAGTAGTTAAAAAAGCAAGTAGTTACTATAGTTACGGGTACAATCATTACGGTTATAGCTATACAGATAAAAAATAATCAAAAGGGGGCATATCAACATTGAAAGATATGCCTTACCTGATTTTTTCTTAATAGGTAAAAACCATATAAATGTTATAACTATTAACCGCGGACACAAAGATGAGTGGTAAAAAAGTCGCGAAAAATGCTTTCATGCTTTATATACGCATGAGCATAATGCTGCTAGTAAATTTGTATATGTCGAGAGTTGTATTAAATACTTTAGGTGTTACAGATTTTGGCATATATAATGTTACTGGTGGTGTTGTATTGATGTTTTCTTTTATCAGCAACACTATGGCTAGCGCATCTCAAAGATTTTTTTCATATGAGATAGGTAAAGGTAATAGTGAAAAACTAAATGGACTATTTTCAGCAACGTTTATTATATATCTGTCCTTCGCAATCATCATCTTTATACTAGCAGAGACAATTGGCTATTGGTTTGTCAGTAATCATTTAAATATTCCTGCTGAACGATATGATGCAGCGAAATTTGTATATCATGCGTCAATCTTCACATTTATTTTTACGATCATTAGAGTGCCATTTACATCTTTTATTATTGCTAAGGAAATGAATGAGCTTTTTTGCCTGGAGTAGTATCATTGAGGCGTTGCTTAAACTTTGTTTGGCTTTTACAATTGTATATATTTCATTTGATAAACTGGAACTTTATGCATTATTAATGCTATTTGTTTCTGTGGTAATAACTTTTTGGTACTATATTTTTTGCAAGTTAGCATTTATAGAAACTAAGTTAATGCTTGTGAAAGAAAAAAAACTATTCTCAGAATTAACTAGCTACGCTGGCTGGAATTCCTTCACTTCAATTGCAAATATAATGGTAGACCAAGGAATTAATATAACATTGAATATATTTTTTGGTCCTGTGGTTAACACTGCAAGAAGTATTTCTTATCAGATAAAGGCTCAAGTTACCACGTTTGTTGGCAACGTTCAGATGGCCGCAAACCCTCATATAATTAAGTTATATGCTGAGGGTAAATATAATGAAATGGAAAATATTGTACTGCTAAGTTCACGTGTTACGTACTATTTTATGTTTGTGGTTGCACTTCCATTTCTGCTTGAGACAGATATTATATTGAAGTGGTGGTTAATTAATATTCCTCCTCATACGGTATTATTTTGTCAGTTAGTAATTGTAAATATTTTGATTGAAACTATTTCTGGCACAGTAACTTCTGCCATCCAAGCAACAGGTAAAATAAGAAAATATCAAACGATTGTTGGTTGCATCCTGCTGACATCTGTCCCTCTTGCATACATGTTATTAAGTTTTGGGTTATCACCTGAAATTACAGTTATTCTTACTTGTATCCTTTCATTAATTTGTGTAGCAGTCAGATTATTGATCTACCGAGAATTATTAAAAACAAGAATAACTATTTACTTCAAAAAAGTAATTTTTAGTTGTATGAGTGTATCTATAATTGCATCAGTTATTCCAATATTAGCTAAACATTATTTGTTAGAAGGGCAGGGTGTAGTCTCGTTTATATTTATATCCATGCTTTGTTTAATTTGTACGATAACAACAATTATTATAATTGGTATAACAAACGAAGAGCGAGCTTTTTTATTTAATAAATTTTTAAAAATTCTTAAAAAGAAAGGTTAATACAATGAAAGAAGTTAAAGTACATTGGTGTAATATTGAAAACTTTGGTGATGCACTTAATCCTTATCTGATATCAAAAATATCGGGGCTACCTGTAAAATATAGAAACTATAAGACACCATCATACTATAAAGAATTAAGGTCATTGGCAAAATGTATTTTAACTTTCCAAAAATACGATTTTAATCGGATGTTACCCTATAATAGGCGTGAGAGTGTTGTATTAGGAATAGGCTCTTTACTTGATCGTTCACGTAGTAACTTTTCTGTTTGGGGTAGCGGCTATATGAACAATTTTGAGAGGGCCGAAGGTGGTACATTGCATGCGGTGAGAGGTAGATTTTCGGCAGAAAAGCTTATGAAAGAAGGATTCCCATACTGTTCTGTTTGGGGTGATCCGGGCTTACTTTTACCAAGGGTGTATTGCCCTAAAAAGAATAAACATTATAAGGTGGGTATTATACCTCATCTTAAAGACTATGATTATTTTAAAAATAAATATAGAAGCAATAAAAATATAAAAGTTATAGATCTGAAAACTAAAGATATAGAGTTTGTTGTCGATGAGATAATTTCTTGTGAATATATCCTATCAACTTCTCTGCATGGAGTCATTGTGGCCCAAGCATATGATATACCAACATTGTGGATTAAACATAATGATATAAATACTGATGGTATAAAATTCTATGATTATTTTGATTCTGTGGGCATTAAACCATATGATGGTTTTGAGGACTATGAATCTTTAATAAATGATTATGAATCGGCATTTGTAAAACATGCCAACATTAGTAAGATCACGACAGATCTTAAAAAAATGCAAGATAACTTATTATCGGTTGCTCCTTTCCCAGTGCTCGATAAATTTAAATGATACTTAAAGGTTAAAACCATGGTGATTTTTAGAATTATCAGAAAATTAATAGTCTATGGGACTGGGCGAAAAGAGGGGACGAAATTATATGATGGTTATGTGCAACTAAATGGCCAAGAGGCAAATGATTATATTTCAAAGATCATTGCAAGCCAAAAACCAGTTATGGTAGCTAAATTTGGCACTATTGAATTGAATGCACTAGTATCTCATTTATGTAATAAACAAGAATCCTACAGTTTAAAAGATTATGTTGATTACTTTCGAGGTGAAAAACCAACTCTGTGGTGGAAGATAAAAATCGATTCATTATGCAGTAATGCCGGCTTCTTCCCTAATGATAGCTCATTATTAGAAAATTTTTATCAAGTTTATCATCAGGCAATTAAAAATATCGACGTGCTTGGCAGTTATATTTATAATGAAAAGTATTTTGCCCAAGATTTAGTAAATTCAGTTAAAGTTGACTTAGATGGTTACTACGCCCCTTTTTTATATAATCGACCATGGACCAAAAAATTAGAAGGGCGTAAAGTTTTAGTTATCCATCCATTCATTGATGAAATAAAAAGACAATATGCGAATCGTGAAAAAATATGGTCAGACACAGATGTATTACCTAACTTCGAACTACTGACATACAAACCAATAGTTTCGATGCTAGATAAGAAAACTGAATTTAAAAATTGGTTCGAAGCGTTAGAAAAAATGCAAAGCGATATCAAAAAAATTGATTTCGATGTTGCAATAATTGGCTGTGGCGCTTACGGTTTGCCTTTAGCATCATTTGTTAAGAATTTAGGTAAGCAATCTATTCATCTAGCAGGATGGACCCAAGTTCTATTTGGAATTAAAGGAAAGCGGTGGGATGATTTGCCACAAATTAGTAAGTTTTATAATGACCATTGGATACGGCCAGGACAAAATACAAAAGTTGAGGGTTTTACAAAAATTGAAAATGGATGCTATTGGTAATGTCGAAATTTTAAAGCATAATAATAAACAATAAAATTACTTAAAGAGATTTGTGATGAAAATAAACAAAAACAATTTCGGGATCTATATGCTATATGTATATCCCGTGATTTTTTATCAATTCTATCATTATATTAGCATTAATGTGACAATTGCAAAATTATTGTTTTTTGCAATGATTTCGGGATTGATCGTTTATTTGATGCCAAGTCTCTTTAAAATAAAGAGAAAATCTAAATATGAAATCCCATTTCGTCTTTTACTTTTAATTATCGTATTTTCCATGTTCAGTTCCTTACTATTTTGGGGGCAGGATATAATATTATCTTTTAGGGCTACGGCACCATATTTAGGTCTAATATATTTTTTCCTTTTAATGAAAGTAAGACCAGAAAAAGAACAATTAGAGAGAATTGCATTTCTTTTTTGCTGTATTTATATTGTTTTATGGTGTTATGGTATGATAAAAGCACCACAAGTGATATTCAGTTCCGACCCTGATGCAGGTATTGATGATAGTCGTGGTATATTTAGGCTATCATTGGAAGGTAAGGGTTTTTTAGTCCTTGGCTTTTTTATTGCTGTGACTAAATATGTTTATGAAAGAAATGTAAAATGGCTTGTGTGTTTCGTGTTTTTATTTGCAATAATTATATTGCAAGTGGCACGCCAAATGATTCTGTTTAGCTTTTTGATTTCTGCTGTATATTTATTAAGAAAAACAAAATGGCTTTGGATGATAGTTGCTCTGGCTACTCTCGTTATTATAGTAAATGGGATTAATATTAACATTAACGATGATGGTTTGGTCAGTAGGCTAATCTACATCAGTACCAAACAGTTGCAAGAACACAATACAGGTAACGAGAATGTCAGGCTTTTAGAATATCAATATTTTTTTAACTTCCTATTCTAAAAATATATTTACTGATATTTTTGGTAATGGCGTTCCACATGTGGAATCCCTATATGGTCATAAAGAAGTAAACATTAAGGAACAGTTTGCTTATTTCTTGAGTGATGTTGGATATGCTGAAGTCTTCATTCGATTTGGGTTTATTGGGTTATTTTTATATATACTAATGTTCCTGCGCGCGGCTAAACAATCTGTCTCCTCAGATATTGTCTATGCAAAAATGTTTATCATTTATATTGCATGCGTGTCTGTAACTTCTTCTTGGATATTCAAAGACATAATTCCAATATGTATTTCTTTTTATCTCTTAGAAATGGATAATCTTAGTAGGCTTAATAAGCTTAAAAAATAATATTCTTAAAATATCAATTAATAATGGGTAATAGAATGAATGACATTAAATTCTCGATAGGCATACCAGCTTACAAGGCTAAATATTTATATAATTGTATAGAGAGTATACTTAATCAAACATATACAAATTTCGAGCTGATCATTGTAAATGATGCTTCTCCAGAAGATTTAGACACTATTGTAAGTAGATTTAATGACGAACGTATAATTTATTCAACAAATGAAAAGAATTATGGAGCCGAAGAAGTTATAGGAAACTGGAATAAGTGTCTTTCATTTGCAACTGGTGAATATTTTATTCTCATGGGTGATGATGATACCTTGGACAAGCATTACCTCGAAGAGTTTTATAAAACGATCCAAGAGTATCCAGAGTCTAACGTATTCCATTGTAGATCAAACATAATTGATGAAAATTCGGCTATCATATCATTAACTCAAAGTTGGCCACAACGTGAATCTTTGTTAGATAACATGTGGCATAGATTAAATGGCTTTCGTCAACAGTTTATTTCTGATTTTGTATATAAACGTAATTTCCTCATTGAAAATAATGGTTTTTTTTATAATAAGTTAGCGTGGGCCTCAGATGATATTACTGCATATCAAGCAATGCGCGATAATGGGATCATTCACATTAATAAGGCTTTATTAAACTATAGACGAAGTCCAATAACTATTTCATCTTCTGGTTCTGTTGAGTTGAAGCTACAAGCAATTATATATGAATATGATTGGTATAATAAGTTTTTATCGCAATGCTGTAATCTTCAAGAACAAGATGAATTAATAAACAAATAATTTTAAAAGATTTAATAACTAAAAAGGAAAAAAAATATTCATACTTTAGCCTATAGTGGTTTCTTTAATGGGAAAAGCTATTTTTATAATTTTTTATATTGGTTGGCGAAGCGCAAGAAATATAATATTTCATTGAAAGACTATTTCTTTATTAACATTCTCGCTTTAAAGAAAGCAAAAGCAAAGGATAAGTGATATAATGAATATATATTTTTATCCGCCACCACGGAATAATGAAAGAAAAGTAGTTAACAATCCTTATTGTCAGGAATTTATCAATTCCCTAAGTGCTGATTTTAATATCAATAAAAAATCTAAATTTTCTGTAGATATTTTAGATTTATTTTTTCATCATTTAAAAATGATGTTGTAATTTTGAATTGGATAGAGAATGTTGCGATTAAAAGATTTGCTATAATACAATTTTTTATCGCTGTTTGTATTTTTATCATTCTGAGAGTAAGGAATGTAAAAGTTATATGGATAATGCATAACATTTTCCCGCATAAAGGAAGAAATATACTAGTTAAGTTGATGTTAAACCTATTATATAATCAAAGTGATATAATTATCACTCATTCTAGACAGGCCGAGGTTTTTTTAAGAGATAATAAAGCTATTAAAGGCGAAATTATATTTTCACATCATCCCATTAATGACTCGTTGATAAATAATAACAAATCAGAATCCCGCAGAATTAATAAAGAAAGTAAAAAGTATGATGCAATTATTTGGGGAACTATAGAACCTTATAAAGGAATACTTGAATTTCTAATGTTCTATAGTTCTACAAAAAGAATAAATATCGATAAAATGCTAATAATTGGCAGGTGTAAAAACGAAAGTTATTTTCAGGAACTTTTGAAGTACTGCCCGAATAATATTGAAATACACAATAGGAAAGTCGATTTTTCAGAATTATCTGTGCTAATTGAAGACAGTAAGTGCGTGCTTTTTCCTTACAAGTCAGGTTCTATTTCAAGTTCTGGTGCATTAATGGATACCATTGCTTTAGGTGGAGTTGCTATTGGACCTGATGTTGGGGCATTCAAAGATCTGGAAAAAGAAGGGATATGCAAGACTTTTTCTGATTATTCTGAAATTTCCAGCCTAATAGAAAATATAGAAGATATAAAACCTGATAATTTGTCTAACTTTATCAAAAATAATACATGGAAAAATTTTGGTGATCATATTTCTATGCGTATTAAAAGAATATGCACTAATAAATAGGAACTATCATGAAGAAAACAATATTTGTTGACCATACATCTCGTATTGGGGGGGCTCAACTTTCTTTATTTGATATAGCTCTTTACTTGAAAGAAAACTCCTCAGTTTTACTCTTCGGAGATGGTGAGTTTTACAAAATGCTTCAAGACAAAAATGTGGATGTAAAACTATATGATTTAGAAAAAATATTATATCCATTAAAAAGAGATGTTAGTATATTAAAGGTTTGCAAGTCTGCTTTTTCATTGGCTTTAAGATTATTTACCATCAGAAAACTATTGAAGCAGTATGACATCGTATATACAAATTCTTTTAAATCGTATGTAATATCTTCTTTAAGTCTTCTGGGTATCAAAAGAAAGGTCATCCTTCACTTGCGAGACGCACTGACAAAAGATAATTTTTCGCCAATAGTTATAAAAACTGTTATTAATTTTACAAAAATATTCCATACAAATGTCATTGCAAATTCTTCTTATACCAAAGAGTGCTTTGTATCGTCTGGGGGTAATAGTAAACAATGTACAGTTATATTAAATGCGGTTAACAGCAATGAATTTTTAGATATTAGTGAAATTGATTTCCATGGTGAGTATTTAAATATATTATCTTTAGGTCGCATATCTCCTTGGAAAGGTCAGCATATTGTAATCGAAGCAATTAAAGATCTCGAATTCGTAAAACTCAGAATTGTTGGTTCTGCAAATTTCGGAGAGGATGACTATTTTAATTATTTAAAAAAACTGGTATCAGATTATAATTTGCAACATAGAGTAGAGTTTTGTCCTTTCTCTTTAGATATTAAAGACCATCTTTCATGGTGTAGTGTATTTATACATTCTTCAACTTCTCCAGAACCATTTGGACGAGTTGTCGTTGAGGGGATGCTTGCCGGTCGTGTTGTTATCGCGACTGATTCTGGTGGTGTACCTGAAATAATCAATAATGAATCTTATGGCATATTAGTTCCGCCAGGAGATATAACAAGGCTTAATAAAGCAATCAATGACATTTATCTTGATAAAGATAAATATAAAATTGTTGCCAATAAAGGGAAAGAGAAGGCGATTAAAGACTTTTCATTACCTGTTTTGTATACCAATATTACAAGCTATCTCAATAATCTTAAATAATCTATCTGCTATGCAGATGAGGCTTATATGTCAAAATGGTTTGTATGTATTTGCTGTGTGTGTTATTTCTCCGTAAGTTATGCGCAAGAATTTAACCTTGGAATTGCGGCTCATTTATTGTCAAACAATCCTTCTTCTTTAAACCCAAATACAGCCAATACCAAAATAAAAGCGGCAGGTATTAGGTATGTAAGAATGGATGCTTTATGGCGCGATGTTGAAATCAATAAAGGCCAATTAGCAATCCCGGAAAAATGGGATGAAGTAATAAATGAGCAAAAAAAAATTAGGTTTAGAGCCTATTTTAATACTAGCTTATGGCAATAAGAATTATCAAAATGGAGATAAACCGACAGATAAAGACAGCATTGATGCTTATGTCAGATATGCATCATATGTGGTGAATCATTTTAAAGGACGCGTTAAATATTATCAAATATGGAATGAATGGAATGGTACAGCCGGAGCAACTTCAGTAGGTAGCGTTCGCGATTATAAGATATTAGTTAAAGCTGCGTATCCGGTCATAAAAAAAATAAATCCTGCGTCTGTTATCATTACGGGTGAGTTTTCTAATGGTGCCTTTAATAAAGAGTTGGGGCTTACTTCTGAGGATTTCTTGAGAGTCTTTTTGTCTCAGGATATGGTCAACTATACTGATGTAATCGGTATTCATCCTTATGTTGTATATAGGACTCCACCATATAATGGCTACTGGGCCTATTTGTCACAAATAAAATATGCATCTAGTCTTGTTAAACAGAGTAGAGGATTCTCTAATAAACCTCTTTTTATTACAGAAATAGGCTGGAGCACAGCAAGCTCTAATAAAGGTGTTAGTGAAAAATCACAAAGCCAATTTATTACTAATGCTATTTGTGATGCAAAGAAAATTGGTATTTCTGCCGTCATTATTTATCAGATACGGGATGGGCTACCAAATAATTCACATCCTACAGAACCGGGGTTTGGTATTTATAAGTATAATTGGGATGAAAAACCAATTATAAGTTCCCTTAAAAGTAAAGGTTGCTGGTAAACGTAGGTTTAATACTGTCTTTCTATGATATAGAACCTTTTAACAAAATTTTATGATGTGTTAGGATTTGTTATGTCACAAAACCGAATGTTGGAATTGTTGCAGATTGGCTGGTAACTTATGCAGGTGCTGAACGTGTAATAAAAGAATTTCTGGATATTTTTCCAGAATCAGAACTATACTCTATTGTCGATTTTTTGCAACCTGAAGCTCGGAATGAATTACATGGAAAACACGCAGTAACATCATTCATTCAAAATTTACCAAAATCCAAAAACAATTATCAAAAGTATTTGCCATTAATGCCTTTAGCGATTGAGCAATTGGATGTTTCTTCACATGATATTATTCTCTCTAGTAGTCATGCTGTTGCTAAAGGTATTTTAACCGGTCCAGATCAATTACACATAAGTTATGTCCATTCACCAATACGTTATGCATGGGACTTACAACACCAATATCTACGGGAAGCTGGCTTTAATAAAGGAATTAAAGCTTCTATTGTAAAATACTTATTGCATAAAATTAGGCTTTGGGATTATCGAACGGCAAATGGAGTTGATCATTTCATTGCAAACTCCCAGTTTATATCTAGGCGTATCAAAAAAGTATATAATCGTGAGTCCACGGTCATCTACCCTCCTGTAGACGTAGAACGATTTACTCTTAATGATAAAAAGAAGATTATTACTTTACTGCATCAAGAATGGTACCATATAAGCGTATAGACTTGATTGTTGAAGCGTTTTCTAAAATGCCTGAAAAAAAACTGATTGTTATAGGTGATGGCAGTGAAATAGGTAAGGTAAAGTCTAAAGCTTCAAAAAACGTTGAAATCTTGGGATATCAACCAAATCATATTATGTTAGAGCATATGCAAAATGCAAAAGCTTTCGTCTTTGCAGCGGAAGAAGATTTCGGTATAACCCCCGTTGAAGCTCAGGCTTGCGGGACCCCTGTTATTGCATTTGGAAAAGGAGGTTCACTGGAAACAATCCGTCCTTTAGGAGTAGACAATCCAACAGGTTTATTTTTCAGTGAACAAACCATTGAATCAATTATTAGTCAAGTAAATGCTTTCGAACGAAATGTTGAAATTTTCGAACCTGAAAACTGTCGTTTGAATTCTCTTAGATTTTCATCATTACGATTTAAAAACGAAATGGATAATTTCATTAATGACAAGTGGTTAAAATTTCAGGAATCTAAAAAAATCACTTATTAAAAGCTTTGGGGTTAAAAGATATATATGCTTAAACAATACCCTGCCATGGTTATGGTGAGATTTCTATGAAAACTTTCACGCATCGTGCTCGTGCAAATGCTAATGCATCTTTAATATCAATGGTTCAAAGATTTTCAGATATATCTATTGTTTTCCTTGGCTTATATTTAGTGTGTGTTTTCAGTGGGGTTGACTTCGGATATAAAGATCTTGTAATTGCTTTGTCGGTAATAGTGATTTTCCAAATGATAGGTGGTATTACTGACTTCTATCGTTCTTGGCGTGGTGTTAAAATTTCAACTGAATTAATTCTTATCCTTAAAAATTGGTCTCTTAGTTTTTTATTAACACTGGGTATAGTATCACTTACACCATCTTTCGATATTCCATTTCATGTGTTAATAATTTGGTTTGTTTTTGTTACGGTGGGGTTTGTTTTTTGCCGCTCTGGAATTCGATTATGTGCAGGATTTCTAAGAAAATTAGGCTATAACAACCGTATTGTTGCTGTTGTTGGGGCAACTCCTGTAGGTATCAACTTACTTAAAGGGTTTATGGAGGAGCCTTGGTTAGGTTTTGTAGTTAAGGGAATATATGATGATAATGCGCAAATAGATTTAGATGGTGTTCCTTATGGTGGAAATTTGGATGCGCTAATTCATGAAGCAAAAGATGGTAGAATTGATAGAGTTTATATCGCTTTAAACATGAAGGACGAAGCGATAATTAAAAATGTTATTTCTCAATTAACTAATACTACTTGTTCTGTTTTATTAATACCGGATATATTCACATTCAATATTCTGCAGTCACGTACTGAGGAAATTAACGGAGTTCCTGTCGTTCCTCTTTTCGATACGCCTTTGAATGGCATTAATATGGTTTTTAAGCGACTTGAGGATATAATTGTTGCATCGATTATTCTTTTTATTATTTCGCCGATTCTGATTGTCATCGCATGTGCCGTTAAGTTTACCTCACCTGGGCCAGTTATATTTAGACAAATACGATATGGTATGGATGGTAAACCTATTAAAGTTTGGAAATTTAGAAGCATGTCGGTTATGGAAAATGACAGCAGTGTTAAACAAGCAACTAAGAATGATACCAGGGTAACGAAAGTAGGTAGATTTTTAAGAAGTACTTCCTTGGACGAATTACCTCAATTTTTTAATGTTCTTTTTGGCCAAATGTCTGTTGTTGGACCTAGACCTCATGCCGTTGCTCATAACGAACAATATAGATCTTTAATTCAAGGATATATGCTGAGGCATAAAGTTAAACCTGGTATTACTGGTCTTGCACAAATTAATGGATGGAGAGGTGAAACGGATACGCTTGAAAAAATGGAGAAAAGAATTGAGTACGATCTGCTATATATCCGTGGGTGGAGTATTTGGTTGGATTTAAAAATAATTTTTCTAACTGTTTTTAAAGGGTTTATTAATAAGTCTGCATATTGAATTGTACGAATTATGATACTTAATCTTTTTTGTTGAGGTTAAAATCTATCAAAATATCCCTTTTTCAGAGACTTGTTGGTAAATCTGATTCTTCAGTTAGTAATGTGTTCAGAATGTGCATGCTTTATTTTTATTTATAAAGCGCTTATTAATTGTTTTTTATAGTGTTTTTAACCTTGTATAAGCCCAGTTCAGTTCTGATTTTTCAATGTCCTTTCTCTATTATATTTGTCATCTTTGCGCTACCATAGTGATCACTTAAACTGCGAGTATGTCGCAGTGACCACACCTGACAGGAGTATGTAATGTCCAAGCAACAGATCGGGGTTGTCGGTATGGCTGTGATGGGGCGTAACCTTGCGCTGAACATCGAAAGCCGTGGTTATACCGTCTCCGTT
>OIEK01000192.1_pt1 | contig 18911 bp, 6 predicted proteins | sample 1581821 | NCBI WGS metagenome assembly OIEK01 (sample SAMN03281017, study PRJEB24777) | human gut metagenome | isolation source: fecal sample PR221 from 1 month old male Chinese infant, caesarean... | reverse complement strand
AAACAAACAGCCCTTTTACCGCACGGGTTGCTGCAACATGGAGTAGAGCACGTTCATTAAATAATGCATCACGTTGTTCAACAGGATCATCAGATGCTATGGCTTTAACTTCCGGCACGACGCCATCGTTTATACCCGCAAGGAACACATACTGGAACTCTAGCCCTTTAATGCGGTGCATAGTTGCCATACGCACACCAGGGCGTTGATCACTATCACCACTATCCTGACCTAAATTATAGGTCTCGATTCCAGCATCATTCAGAGCAGCAGCATAACGCTCGTAAGCATGCTTCGTACGAGCGGTAATGCAGATATCCTGGGAACGAACATCATTGGCTAACAACGCCTGAATTTGCTTGATAATCGTCGCCGCCTCTTCTTTAAAATCTGAAGCATAAGTGATCATGGGTTTTTTCACCATGAAGCAATGATAAATAATCGTTGCTGGCATCAGTTTCACCATCCAGGTTGTCAACCTTAATGCCGGTTAACAACCCGACAGCAAACTGTCGCGTCTCTTCTGTAGTCCGGTAGTTAATTTTAAGTTTTTACTACTACGGCGCCCACGTACGTTAATCCCACACTGGCCTAAAACGACTTTATTGCGGTAAATACGCTGATGTCCATCACCCACGATAAAAAGATCGTTAGGAGACTCTGGAACCAGGCTACGAATAAGGGTAAAGGCCGGTGCGCCTATATCCTGAGCTTCATCGACTACGATACTGCTATAAGGCAATTGCACCTGTTTTTCTTTAAACAGAATGATAGCCTCATGCATGGCATCACCCATCTCTCGCAGTTTGGCTCGCGCCATTTTGTGCCCGGAACTCTTCGAACACAGGCCAGATTTTTCGCACGCTGAATACGTGATAATGCCGTGCCACGACCAATACGACTCACCTTCAGATATTCTTCACGGCTGTAAACCGCATTCGGCTGAACAACACGTTGCCACTCTTCAGGAATAAAAGTTTTCCGGTAAACCCAGTTCAGCAGGGACTTGCTGCAAGGCATAGTTCCAGCATTTACGTCGCCCTTCATCGCTGTCATACACCACGCGGAAATCATATCCATGGCGTTTCAGTTGCTCGCTCATCCAGGCATCAATGTTAACAACTTCAATACGCGCCATCTCCTCACGACTACACAAACGCTGGAGGTTGGCGCGAATATCCGCCGCCAGGTTACGGGTGAAGGTTGTGAACAGAACTTTTTTACCGGGTTTATCGGCCAGGCGTTGGGATAACCAACGAGCACGATGCATCGCAACAACTGTTTTTCCCGTGCCTGCACCACCCAATACACATACCGGACCATTTGCCGGAGACTCCACCAGTTTTCGCTGGCTCGGGTGCAGGAATACACGCCATTTTTCCAGTGGCGCATTGAGCATTTGCAGTAGCTCCTGTTCATTTTCAACGACATGGAAGCGACGTTTACTTCGTTCAATCGCCTCCATAAAGTCGTTGGTATCAACAGGCTCATCACGATGATCGTTAAACTCTTCCAGCACTTCCTGGTAATCCAGCCCTTCTGCCAGCCAGTGCAGAGGTTCCCAGGCTTCTGCTGGCATTATGCTTTCAAGTTGATTAAGCCCGGCTTCATCGGTAAGCGCCATCACCTGATCAATAAAGACAGGCGGCACACCCAGGGCCAGAATCTGTTCCGCGCTGTAAGCTGCGAAGAGTTTCGGTTTATCAACCACCGTTTCCGCTGCCGGTTTGATATAGCTAATATCAATGACCTGAATCGCGCCAGTAACCGGGTGAATCGAACAATCATGCCGCCGCGCCCAGTCATATGCTTCGTCGTGTTTATCCACCCACATCAGCATATACAGAGCACCCTGTTCAGGTTTCAGAACAATGCCGCGATAAGTTTGATCAATTCGCACCGAATGGACATTTTTACTGCGCGCATCGTGGATCTTTTCATAGTTAAGTCCATTACTGGTCGGGTCCTGACGGAATTTTGAAATGAATTCCTGCACCTTTTTTTGCTGTGCTTTTGGGATCCGCGCGAATGCGCCCAGAAAACCATCAGAAAGTGCCACCTTGGGCGTTTGCACCGTCATTTGTCACCTCCGGACAGATGTTGCAATGTATTTTCGTCAATTGGCCCGAATGCAATGTGCCAACCCCTGGTTGTGAATAATGGAATAAATTCTTGATTATCAATAATCAATGCCCATTTTTGTGATGGCCAGGCGAGATCAGCTTCCGCAATAATTTCACCTTCATCATCTTGCAATTCGTAGCCGAGAGTCGGCGCAGAGAGAGAATGAGACTGAAGCAACGCGATCTCTTCAGCGCTTAATAAGCCAAACTCAATAATCTCAGCCCAACTATCATCAGTCTCTGGTACTGCCTCTGGCGTTGCCGAAACTTTAGTGTCAACGCTTTCCTGCGGTAAATGCACGGCTTTACGGCTGGTAAAGGTCATATCCGGCAGGAACTGTAACAGGTTTACCAGTCGCCAGAAGCCATTGAGTCCCGCTTCATAACCGTCATCCTGCGTATAGCGATCGTCAAAACAGATATGCAAACGCAGCCAGCTGCGCATTTGTGCGACGCTGGTCGTCGGTTTAATGGCTTGTTGTGGTAACACCGAAGCCAGCTCAATAAATTGCTGCGATGAGTTACAGCTATCGAGTAAACCACCAAAGACAAACGGTTCGTCTGGCAAAAGCTCTGCTAGCCGCCAGGCTGGCGCGTTTTCCTGCATTTCATAGGCATACTTTTGTTTCGTTCCCGCGTCCTGTGACTTCTTCACATCCAACCACACCCAGGCATGTGCAGCAGCCATTTTCTGCCATAACTGCGTTCTTCCTCCCGGATCGGCGAGATAATCCAGCAGCAGTGCAAAACTGTTGCGTTCCCGGAACGACGCTTCAAGGGCCGCAAAGTTGGTATCGTGAAACAGGTTATAAAACTTAGGCTGTTTCATATCCGGGTTATGCCCAAGCCCCAGGACATCCTGAACATGTTTAAGCCCAGACTCTTTAAGATCGGCCCACGTGACTGTCCACACCCAGAAATTACCGCTATCCCGAATCGCCTGGCGTTTTTGCACATCCTCTGCGACGCTATTTTTGTGAAACGCAAAGCCATCAAGGAAAATAGCTACCGGTTTAATGGCATCAGACTGCATAAGCGGATATAGCACGTAATCCGGGCGACAAGGGATCCCCACCGCCTCTTTAGCGCCTAAATCCACCTGAGCTTTAAGATGCCAGCTCATCATCGGTTCGCTGCGGGTGTTAATAATCCATCCAGCGCCCTGATGCGCGTAACTGCGGCTGACAATCAGGTTTTTATTTTCTTGCAGGCAGCTAATAAACCGTTTTTCCAGCTCACTGCCCATCATGGCTTCGAGGGAAATGTTTTTGATGGAATCAATTACCCGTATCGAATCTCTTGCCTGCAAAATTTTCGCCAGCAAGAGACGCGCCTGATCGCGGGAGACATACTTCATGCGCCCACGGTCACGGTAAGCGTAAACGCAACGATAACAACCATCTTTATGCGTATCATGGTTGCAACTGCATTCCACTATTGCCTGATAGGCCAGTTCAAGTAGTTTCAGCAAATTGTCGGGAGTGCGCATCAGCTCTTTAAGAGAACCAGTCCCCCCCGGGACAGTATCGTAAATCACCAGATACTGCCGCCAGGATTCGCCTTCATTTTCCGGTTCGCGGTACACAACGCCTTTCAGGTGATCGACATTCCCCTTGAAGTAATGTTTAAGGCCGAGCTGGATCGCCGCCCCAAGAGAAGCCTCCACGACACGGTCATTACTGTAACTGCTTACCGGGAGCAGAATACGCAACGCTTCTGACTCCAGCTGGCGATAGAGATAGAGATAATCTTCGAACTTCGCCTTTTCCGGTTCCGTGCGATATTTGCAGCTCAAATCATGACGTGGTTCATGATCGCGAGGACGCTGCACCATGCCACACCCGAGGCAAACTTTAAACCCGGTTCGCTTCTTCGCTTCTCCGGCAATCATCAACTCATTGGCATCATCCGCCATTTTGCCGAAGTTGATATCCCGCAGGGTGACTTTGCTTAAAAATTCAAAACCAAACGGAACTTCGCCTTCCTCAATTGCGTATGCCGCCGATACATCTTCTTTTTCGAAACTAACCAATAGCTGACGCTGGAAGAAAGCAGGTTCACGGCTGTCGCTCTCGTCGCTGATCTGGCTATCACGTGCGCTGGCGCGGGCATAAACCTGGCGAAGTTTCAGCAGCGTGGTTTTTTGTCCGGCGTCGGCCCACCCCGGTGTGCCACATTTCGGGCAATATTTATGCTGGTCGCCCGTCTGGTCGATATTTTCGCTGTAGTTACAGTGGCTACAGATACGCCAGTTCTCCGGCTCAGAGACCTTCAGGTCGATCTGCTCAATTTCAACTTTATGCCCACCGGCATAGAAATTATTCAGCGGAGCCAGCTCAGCCAGCGCCGTTGATGCCGGGCGTTCATATTCGAAAGTGGTGTTTTGATATTCACGCGCTTCCCCGCCTTCTTTACGCCGCCAGAGCACAGAACGTAACGTAATACCGGCTTCCGGGAAGGCGTAGTTAGGCAGCAGACCTTCATCTGTGAGGAAATTCAGCGTTTGCTTATTGTTGATTTGATTGACCAGCGCCATCAGCGCCTGCCGTTCTGAAGTTAACTCGCGCATATCGCTGTCAAAGTTTTGATCGCGTGGCGCGTTCTCCAGCTTATCGATACTGCGCTTGAGTTTATCGATGCGTGAACGCAGAGATTTGCGATCTTCCACCAGCAGTTTTAACGCCTCTTCGATACGCTGCACCAGCGAACGCTGTCCAGGCGCGCCCTGAAGATAAGACAACAACTGCTGGCGAGTTTCTGCGGCAAGATCGGGGAAGATCGCCGTAAATTGTGCAGCAATCTCCGCATGATGCTGTTCGATATATCTCAGTAAGTTATACGGAAAACCCGATTTACGCCCGAACTCCAGCTCATCCAGCATCTGTTTGACGTTTTTACAGATAGCGGATTCTGATACACCGGTTTTCACCCAGTTATCCATACAAAAAGCTGCCAGCTGGCGTTCGAGAATAGCCGTTGCATTGAGGAAGACGCCAGGAGCCTGCACCTGGCCCTGCATCATCTCCAGCGGTTCTTCAAAGAAAAACTGATCGTGCGGGTTCCCTTCTGCCACGGTAATGTTTAACGCGTTACCATCTTTACGACCGGCGCGACCAATACGCTGCAAGTAGTTGGCCTGAGCAGGTGGGACAGAACAGAGTAAAACGGTGGAAAGATCCCCAACGTCAATACCCATCTCCAGCGTCGGTGTTGCCGACAACAGGTTGATATTCCACGGTTGGTTGCCGCGGTAGAACGATTTTTCGGTGGCTTCGCGATCTTCACGGCTAAGCAGCCCCGTGTGTTCTGCGCCCTGCACGCGCGCGATGTCCATGTTCTCCCAACGCCAGGTCGCCATATTGTCGACTTCCTGGTAACGACCTTCACAACGTAAAGAGAGACAAGGCGCATTACGCCACTGCCAGCCTTGATCGGCCGGAGCCCGGACAACCTCACGGCAACATGAACAATTAAGCTGAACGACGTCACGGCTCACCACCAGCGCAGAAGGTACCAGTCCCCAGGCTTCACGCCCTTTGGTGTCAAAATCTTTTACAACTCCGGCTATTTTCAACGCCGTAAACAGGCGTCGTAACACTGTTTCCGCAACGCTACTGATAAACAGATTATTGCCGTTACTCAGCGTGCGATTGATCCAATGCTGATACCAACTGGGGTTAGACTTCGCGCCAATCAGGCGATGGAAACCATTAATTTTTTCAAACGACGCATAAGCCGGTTTACGCGTTTTCGGACCGATAGAAGGCATATAGCGCGAGGTACGCTCTTTTTGCGTCATCATAAAGGTCGTGCCATCACGGCGATAACTTTCGAACGCCGGATGCATAACGGCCCCGGCCTGGCGTTGATACCAGATAACCCCCAGCGCCAGGTGCGCGACCTGCTCGATGCTCACACCGGACATCTCATCACCCAGCTCTTCACAAAGCTGTTGATGCAGGGCGGTAATTGCCGGATTAAAGCGATCTTTATCCACTCCGGCAACGGCATAACCGGTGGCTTCCAGCGTACGTCCGATACGCGCGCGCAGGGTGAATTCGCTGTACACCTCCCAGTCGAGGCGCAGGGAAACCAGCTCCGGCAGATCGGAGTTCTCCGCCAGTTTGCCTTCATTTTTCAGCGTCTGATAATCATTCAGCCACTGCATATTTGGTGCGATGAAGTTCGCTGCAAAATGAGCATCGTCCGGTGAACGTTCACGCGTTTGTTGGCAAACACGCGCCGCGAACGCATCCAGCGGTAATGTCTCTTTTTCGCCAAGAACCCTGCCGATTTGCCCACGAATCATCAGCGGCCAGGTTCGGGCAGTAAAAAAGCTGGCACGATGCGCGGCGTCTTGTACCGAGTCAGAAAACGTAATCAGCTTTTTATGTTCGTTGAACTGGCTGCCATAAAGCTGGTGAATCATCACCGCCGACAGACTGGCAGCCCGTGACCCCAGGATCGAAATCCCCTGTTTGCTGTTGCAGTACGGGCATTCATTAGCAAACTCCAGCTCGTCCTTACGCTCTTTGAGCATATCCGGGATCAGTACCTGCAACAGCTCCGTATGACCGCAATGTCCACACTGGACGCTGGACTGTCGGTTCAGTTTCAGACAGGTAGGGCACAGTTTCTGGTGTGCGCCACTGACCGCTTTTTCGTTGTTATCCGGGAAAGCAAGGACGATGGAGCGTCCTTTTTCAAAGAACTGGCGATAAATGCCGTCGAGGTCTGTTTCCAGCTGAACGCTTTGCCCATGACGCAGACTGGCCCAGCCAGTTGCGTGGCAGTCACGGCAGTGGATAACCGGCAAATAGTGTTCGCGGTCTTCCACCGCCACATCATCGGCAAACACCAGTCGCGGCGTTTTCGCCACGCTGGCGACCAGACGACGCATCTCCCGAAGCCACAACTGGGAACGCAGTTGCACAAACGGCAGCACCGGACGCGCTTTCTTCGCCTGGAGACGTTTTTGCCGATCGTGTTCCGTTTCCGGTACTTCGAGACGTGCCTGTGCGATCAGCGCCAGAATGCTTTGCAGCACGCGTCGGGCATGGTCGGCGCTTTCTGCCAGCATAACCTGGAGATTTTCCAGACACTCTCGTTCAGAGAGGATCCCGCCTTGCAGATCATGGAGTAAGACATGCATCACGCTGTGGCGGCGTAACAGTGACCCCAGCGCAATACGCTTTTCACGCCCGTCGTCGCTCTCCAGATCGTCCGGAAGCTGCAAGTCGCTGTCGGGGAACCACAAAGAGATTTGTCCGTTGAGATACGCCACCGGGGTAGCGTAACTCTGCGGGTCCAGGGCCGAAGCGAACTCCGGCCCCGGATACTGACTGTACGCAATAGCGTAATTCTGCAAGTACTCCGCTGCCGTGTAGCGATCTTCGCGAATAACGGCGTCATCGGTAAACGGCTGGTCAAAGATTGTTTTTGCGTAATCGAGCAGTTGCCCCAGTTCGTCGCCGACGGTCGCTGATGTCCCGACGCAGGCGAATCGTTGGTTATCCACACCTATGTGATGCTTCAGACGTCGCACGAGACAGGCCAGATCCGACCCCTGCGCACCATCAAACGTATGCAGTTCATCCACCACCAGATAACGCAGTGACCCAGGCTGGTTATAGCGCCAGAGCTTCTGATCGCCTGGGCGCATCAGCAGGTAATCCAGCATCTTATAGTTGGTCAGCAGGATATCCGGCGGGTTCTCGCGCAGGGTATGTTTGCAGGTGATGACTTTATCCGCAGACATCTTTTTGCTGGGCTCGATTTCACTGTCGCCGACAAACAGGCCGACGGTCACTTTGCCATGCAGCTGCGGATCGCTGGCGATGGTTTTGGCGAAACGGCTGGCCTGGTCGGTTGCCAGAGCGTTCATTGGATAAATGATGATCGCTTTAACACCGGCCTCTGATACCCCAGCACAATGGTTAAGCAGCGGGAACATAAAACATTCCGTTTTACCGGAACCCGTCCCGGTCGCCACCAGCGTCGGCAGAGGCACCTCGATACCCAGGCGCTGGAACGCCTGCGCCTGATGCGCGTGCGGTGGGAACGGCAGCGTCAGGTTAGGGAAGAAGTTCAGCGGTAAGTCACTTTTGCGAAACGGCAGCTGAGCGGAAAGATACGGCCCTTTCAGCAGCGTTTCCGGCTGGGACAGAAATTGCTCCAGCATCGAGACGTTATTATTTTCTTCACCATTAAACAGCGGGCTGTTTAACGGGAAGGCTGCCCGTAAAAAGGAGGCAACGCTGTCGGCAACCTGCCGACTGACAACAGAAGGCAGCATCAGACGCTCTCCTTATCTTGTGCAAAGAATGCCCAGGCCACTTTGTAGTCGTCTTCACGGTCAGGTTTGATAAAAGGTGCCTGCCAGATGACGGTTCGGCGCTCGCCTTCATCGCTGCGTGTATAATCATCAAAAGTGACGCTGACAGTGCCGGTTTGCAGATGCTTGACATCATCCCAGCCGATGGCTTGATCGGTGCAGTCGCCGCCGGTCCAGTCTGGGCTGTCGACGTTAAAGACAAAACCGTTTTTCAGGTCCGCTTTACGCGCGGTACGCGGCAGGCCAACGCCCACTAGCCCTTTGCTTGGGGTAAAGATAATTCGGCCGTTTTGATCGTACCAGGTATCGGCTTCGTACTGACGCATTACCGGGAACTGGACGCGATATAAAGTCAGCAGCTCTTCGAGGGTTAAACCCAGCGCCTGTGCTACCAGCACGTCGATTTCCACCAGCGCCTGACGGCGACTGTAGTCGGAGCGTAAGGCACAGTTGCGCTGCCATTTTGGAGTCAGATTGGCGAAGAAATTTTGGGGCAATTGTGGGAGATTGCGGCTCCAACGCTGGGTATTGAAATCTTGGGTGTAGCAAGAATTCCAAAGGTCTTGATAAGGAGTTACAAGACTTACTAATGCCAAATAACGTCCACTAACAATAGATACAACACGATTAGAAAGATAAGGAAGGCTATTGAATTGAGATAATCCAAAGTTACCTACGCCTGTAGATTTTAGATAGAAATCACCGGTCAAAGATGAGCAAATGATCGCAGCCCTTAAAAGATCTTGATGATCTTTTAAGGTAAAGGAAATGCATCCATGAATATGCGCAGCATCTGGTGGAGCTAAGGTAGAGATCAAAGATCTTTCACCTGATTGACTAATCATTTTCCGCAGAAATAGACGATAGTATTCCGTAACTTTTCTCGGCTCGTCTTCATCCTGCTCTTTCCACGAAACCCGTGGGGTGCGCTTTGCATACTCCTGTGCATCACATGCCGGAATATAGTTAGTGCGCGGCAGGTAATCGTCGGGCAAAGTTAGCAGGTCCAGGCAGTCATAATCGCTGTTCAACGTACAATTTTGGCGTGGAGTCTTGTAGAACGGCGTCCCAACAAAGAAGTGCGGGCCAGACATTACCCATTGTGATGCATCCTCAGGGAACTGTGTCTTACGTTCAATAGTGCCGTCTTTCTGCTGGTTTGTTTCATGCCACATTTCCAGGGATAAATATTGCCCCTGTAAATCACCCAATCTCTTCGGCTGATTAGCAAACTTTTCCAGCACAGCAACAAGTTGTTTAGCATGTAAGGCTGGCAAACGTGCCTGCCAGGCTGGCGTTCCTTCGCTGTCATACAGACGAGCAAATAAAGAGAGCTCCTTCAAACCAATATGAATTAGACGTGAACGGTGGCCCGACGTATTCCAGGAGACTTTGATTTTGCCTTCAATTTCCTGCTCATCTTTGATACCAGGAACAGGACCAGCGTTGCTGTGTTCAAACGAGGCATCAATAGCGCTTACTGCGTAAACGTTTGACATGTTAATAAAAGACGGCGTTGTATTTTGCGGTCCATAGACATTGATACTGAACATCGTTGCATGATGAACCTCGGCAAAAAGACTCAATTCATTATGAAATTGAAAATGCGCCCTCAGCCTCGGATATACCGCCGCACGTAATTGCCCGCCTTTCGGGTCATCATAAATCCCTTCCGGGTGCAGGAAACCTGCCACGCCTTTCTCTGCCCCCAGACGCCAGGCCTGCGGCAGGAAACATTTATACAAGTTGGTCTGCACCCCGCGCAGTACCGGGTAGTTCTGCTGCGCATTGAGGAAGTTTTGCATCCCTTCACAGCCTTCATACTCGCTGCGCCAGGCCGCTTCCAGCGCCGGGATCTGGTTAAAGGTATCAACACGCAACGTTGCCAGCTTCGATGCACTCAGCTTACGTAGCACAAATTCCGGCTCGTAATCACCCAGCACGCCCGCTTCCTGCCATTCTACTTTCAACCACGGCGGGTTTCCGAGCATCAGGTCAAAGCCGCCGCGCTCGGCAAACAGGTCGCAGAACTCCAGATCCCAGTGGAAGAAACGGTGCTGCTTTCTCAGGGCATCGACAATCGCCAGACGCGGCAAATGACGGAACAACACCTCAGTTTTCAGACGACCTGCGCCGGAAAACAGTGAAGACTCTTCTCGCAGCAGACCTTCTTCGGCAAACAGATCGCCGGTGGTGTGCTCCGCAACTTCAGTGACTTTTTCCGTGATTACAATCCCGTCGAGCAGGGTTTCAATCTCAAACAACCAGGTGCCGCGATCCGGTAGCTCATCGGCTTTGTCGATCGGCCAGAACCACAGCGCGCACCAGTAGTCCATCACCCAACGCAGCTTCTGGTAGGTACTGTTATCTTCGAGGCGGCCGCTGAAGGTTTCATCTTTGCTGCTTAAAGAAGAGCGGGCTTGGTTCGTATTTTCCGCAGGCCAAACCGGATAATTGTCGGCGGTTTTCTGGCGCTCAGCTTTCAGCTGCTGACGGAACGTGTTCCAGAGCGCTTCCACTTTGCCGCTAATGCGCTGCACATCGGCAATCTCATGCGGTGCAAAGCTTTTGGTAAACTCTTTGCGCCAGCTGTCCAGCGCTTTGAAATCATCCGGATAGCGCTGCTTAACGGTTTTGTCGCTGTAATTGGCCATGCCGCTGTCCGGCAGCAGGAAGTGGAAAATCTGCTTCTCTTCGCGCGGCGTATTCATTGCCAGCTCGGCCGGTTCACTGTTAAGCCAGCTCGGATCTTTCGCTTTTTTGTAGGTCAGCTCGCTCTTGTTGAACACCTGACGGCGTGCGCCCACCAACGAGTTGCCACAGTGCAGCTGGTAGCCAAACCACGGTACGAATGCATCGCCGCTGATGGCGTTCAGCCACAGCGACACTTCCGCCAGCTCCACCGCCACCGGGTTTAAGTCCACGCCGAATACGTTGTTGTCGGCAATGTACATTTTCACCCGTTGCAGCTCCTGGGTGTAGCGATCCTGAGGAATGCGGCGACCTTCCGCCTGCTGTTTGTGGAACAGATAAGCTTCCGCCAGCTGGTTGATGGCTTCGTTAAGGAACGCCGCGCTACCCATCGCCGGTTCGCACACGGTGAAGTTTAAGATGGCATCGGCTTTGGCGTGCAGATCGGTAATCGGATCAATCTGCTCTTTAAACAGCTCTTTCAGGGCATATTTGACTAACGAGCGGGTCAATACTTCCGGGGTGTAATAAGAGGCGGATTTTTCGCGGTCGCGCCCGGCCATGCGATAGATAAAGCTGCCTTTACGATGAATACGCAGGCTGCCGTCTTTTTCGTAGACCTTCTCGTCGTCGTGGTATTTGCCGATCTCGTCTTTGCTGACGAAGTAGCCCGTTTCCAGTTCGTTAAACTCTTCTCCGGCTTTTTTCACCTCGTAGAGGTCATCACTGGCAAAGAATCCTCGGTAAGAGAGCAGCGCTTCATACACTGCACCTAACTGGTTGATACCCAGCTGGCGATAGGAGATACGCCCCCGGCGATTAAAACGTCCTTTGCCCGGGCGGCTTAACGACATCGCCTGGATAATCTGTTGCAGGGTTTCGTTACGGAATACCACGCGGTTAAGAATGCGCGTGTTGTTGGCATCAAACAGATGACTTTCCAGACGCGGGACGCTGAACTGATGACTATGGATGGTGATCCGGTCGCCGCTCTCAAGGTCACTCTGCATTTTCACGCCGCCGTTGTAGCCTTCGCGCACCAGTTTAAACAGCATATTCAGGCTGTCGTGGAAGTAGCGCCCGTTGCGATCTTCTTCGCTGGTCAGCGGGATCATCTCCAGATCGCGCAACGTTTCCAGGCTGTAACCTTGCAGATAGGTTTTGGCGGTCATTGGCGCATAACCCAGCTCCGGGCGCGCTTCAATGTAGAACAGGAACAGCAGGCGGTACATGTAACGCAGACATTCGCGGCTCAGTTCATCCGGGTCCACCGCACGGTTACCGGTATAGTTTGCCAGGCCACGGTCGATCAGATAATGCATCGCTTCGTTACCCAGCAACTCAATGCTTTCGCGCAGGGCATATTTCAGATCTTCCGAAACACCAAACGCATGTTTGTGCGAATTGTCATCCAGCGAGTCAAGATAAGGTGCCCCACTGCCCGGCAGCAGAGAATCTTTATGTAGCAACACTGCCGTCGCTTTCAGCGTATCCGTTTCACGACGACTTAAAATCTCTTCAAAATCAAAACGTAGCAGACGGTTTTGCGCCCACTTAGTACGGTCCAACAACAATAGCTGACGGTTACCGAGCAGCAGCACAAAACGCGGCGGTTCATTTTGGGTGAAGACCGCCGTAGAGAGCAGATCCTGCCAGCTGCGATATTCACCGTTGGCTTTTTTGCGCAGGCTGTCGCGCTTATGTTTGTCGGTATCCGCCGGGAATTGCGCGGTCAGTAAGGAGAGCGCCAGCGGATCCAGCGTTCCTTCTTCCTGATCGTGTGCTTCAACAATCCACAGCCACGGGCTACCGTCAGTGCTGTTGTAACGCGCCAGTACCGGCAGTGGTGTATCGTCATCCAGCATTTGGATCTGCGGCGTAATTTCGTAGCCCAGCGCCTTTAACAATGGCTGCCAGCGATTACGTTGATCGGCCAGACGCTGCGGGATCTGACGCTGTTTTTCGTGCTCGGCAAGTTTGCGGAAAAACTCAGTCGCCAGACTGTTAAACTGGTTCCACGGAGCGCGGTATCCCGGCTCTACGTCTTTGCCCTGTTCACGAGCGGCACGCTCCGCTTCACGCGCTGCATTTTCCTTGGCTATCCAGGGTTCCAGCACATCGCGGATATCACTGGTGAAAACCTCACCCAAATAATGGTTAGAGTAAAATTCGTTTTCGTTATTAATACCGACCAGCGCCATGATTAACCCTCCGCTCCGGTGATAACAGCAATTACCTGAATGTAGGGTTCTTTTTCAGTCGTCATGGTGTCCTCAATCCATTCGATATAGCTGTCAAAATTGTGTTCGATTTCGCGTTGTCTCTGCTCTTTACGGCTCTGCTTGACTGATAATTGCTGTTTGTTATCGGCAAAATCCAGCTCAAGTTGGCTCAACTGCCGCCCACGCAAAACGTCCAGCTTTTGCAGATGCTCATTCAGTTGCTGGTTAATGTGCGTTTCAAACGCATTCCGATCATGGATGAATACCTCCCGGGCATGAGCAATAGCCGCTTCCAGTAAATCCTGCTGGCGCTGGTGATTACGATCTTTACCGCCGCTGTTAGTCAGCTTGTTACTCAACTGCGGATGACGTTGTAAAAACTCAGCAAATGGCTGACTGCCGATTAGCGATTCACGGTTAAAGCTCACCACTATCCACGGGTTCACCATCGGATGTGATTTACGGTTCGGGAATAACCCGGAAAGAATGAAGTGATCTTCATCGGGTTCAAGCAGGTATGGCAGACGGATAACCGGTGCCTGATGACGACCAAAAGCCGAAGAGATTTTATCGTCCAGCCACTGCACTACCGGGTTGATTTGCCAGAGATACTGCACATCGGGCCAGGCATGTTGCTCACCGCGAGCGCGTGCAATCGCGTCGGTGATGACGGTTTTATCCTGACTTAAATAGAGCTGCCAGTTCTCCGGGGCGATTTCAGGCGGTAGCTGGTTGAAGCGGCGGCGTAACTCCTCCGGTGCCACCAGCGACAAGGTATTATCAGGCAAGGTTTCATACTGGATAGTTTGACCACTGGCTTTCAGGTAACCCAATGCTCTTTCGCAGTACGCCTGTTCGCTGGCAAACAAGCTGGTGTCTGCTTCGGTGACCATTGAGGCATCGCTGGAAACCGCACTGCATATTTCGCCAAACAGATCGTGTTCGGCGCTTTCCGAGACGTTGCTGTTCAGCAGTTGATCAAACAGGCTGGCACCATCATCCTGCATCATGAACTCTGCAACCTGCTCTTCTTCCTCTTCCTGGGTATATTTGCCGGTAAACTCCGAGCTGTCCCCAATGTTCTTCTGCGCCTGTTCGTCTTTGTTGATCAACACTTCCAGTACGCGCATATCGCCATTGATCTGTGGTTCGCTGGCCTCGGTAAGCAGATAGCGGATTTGGGGCTGATGTTTTTGCCCATAGCGGTCAATACGCCCGTTACGTTGCTGGAATACCATCAACGACCACGGAATATCAAAGTGAATCATTTTGTGGCTAAGGTGATGCAGGTTGATCCCTTCAGATGCTACATCCGAACAAACCAGAAGACGCAACGGCGACTGCGTTTTACCAAAGGCTTCTACGGTTTCCATCAATACCGTATCGCCCTGATCGCCGCGCAGCGTGGCGATCTGGTCATCTTTCAATTTCAGATCCGCTCGCAGTTGCTGTTCGAGGAACTCCAGCGTTTTAATGCTTTCAGTGAAGATCACCAGGCGATCTTCCGTGTTATTGGCTTTCCAGGCGAGGTCTTTTCGGATGGTGTCGAGCAGCAACTGGTATTTGCTAAACTGGCTGGCATCAATGTTATTCAGCGCCAACAGCAATGACTCCAGTTCGTTGATCTGGCTCTGGCTATTATGATCTTTACGGCTCTCAAGACGCTTCAGACGATTAGCCACTACGCTGGCACACGCCATCGGGCTGGAAAATAGCGCTTTTTCGAGGGTTATCTTGAACAGACGACCTTTGTTAGACTGGGCCTGTTCATCGTCATCATCACGGAACTGACTCTCAACCAGGCGACGGTATGCTTCTTCTTCGGCACCGGATGCCAGGCGAGTCAGTTTGACAATATTGCGCTCGGGGAACTCGCCAGACATCTGATCTTTCACGTCTTTTTTGAAGCGACGGACAACCAGATTTTTATCGGCAAAGTCGGCGTATTCATACTCTTTCGGGTTGGCGATCGCCGTCGGGTCAAGCATGTTCATCAGGCTGGCAAAACTTTCAGCTTTACCATCATGCGGCGTTGCTGAAAGCATAATCAGCGTATCGCTGCGCCCGGCGAGCAGTTTTGCCAGTTTACTGCGTAACGAACTGGTTCCACGTTCTGCGACGTTATGGGCCTCATCAATGACAATAATATCCCACCAGGCATTTTCCAGATGGTGACGATATTCAATATCTTGTTTCAGCGTATCGATGGAGATAATGGTCTTGTCAAAATAGTGGAACGGGTTGTGGTTGGTAGGGATGCGGTTACGCACTTTTTGTAAACCAGCAGAATCCAGGCGGGTCAATGGGATCGCAAAACGGCTCCAGAACTCCTTCTGGAATTGTGTCAGCATCGATTTAACCGCCAGAACCAGAATACGTTTTCCGCGCCCACGACGGATCAGTTCCGAAACCAGAATACCCGCTTCCAGCGTTTTACCCAGACCGACAGCGTCGGCAATGAGTATCCGCTGGCGCGGCTGCGCCAGCGCCATCCGCGTAGGGTCGAGCTGAAACGGCATGGAATCCATCGCCGCCAGATGTCCAAAATGGACTTTACTGTCTGTCGGTACGCGTTGGCGTAACTGACTTTCAATATACAACTGTGCCGCCTGATAATTGGCGGATTCATCTTCCACCAAATGCGTTTTTGCGGGATCAAGGATCTCTACTTTTTGTTCCAGTTTGGTCAGAAATAACCCTTCTTTACCGCGCACCAGCTCTGAAATACCATCGCAGGTCAGCAAATACCCACCATCACCACTGTCATCCGCCCGGCGAATACGCCATTCGGCATCACGAATAACCACCCGCATACCAGGTGCATAATTTTGCTTATTCATCGGTTTTTCTGTCTATTTGGGGCAGTGGCGGTAACGTCATCCTGAAAAATGTGGCGCGGCACACTGCGATAAAAAAGAGGGCCTTAAAGATATCATGAAGGCCCCCGGCAAAGTGACAAAATGGGAGGGAATGCGCATAAATTGCGCATGATTTTCAAACAAAAATTATTAAAAAGTGAGCTGGGTCAACTCCCCTGGAAGATATCCCCAGGGGAGCAATTATTTATCCAGCGATAACATAACTCCTAAGGTCATTACCCGGGGCAACAGCTCGCGCTCGCGTGTTTGCCAGCCGTTCAACTTGCTGCGGTACTCGTAGAGCAAAATCAAAGAAGGTGTCTTCAATACAGCGCCAGTAGCTAAGCCCCATGTCGAGCAGGACATAATGCTGACTGCCATCGCTGAAGGTGACTGTCAGTTCTCGTCCATGCTCCATACTCTGGTTATCCCCCGTTAACCAGCTAATTGCTCCCGGCCACGCTGGCCCCAGATATCCTTCTTCAAGTAAAGTGGTCACAACCTGCTGACGATCTTCCTCATTAAGCCACGCGTTATAGAGAGCGTCGTGTTGGCGAGAATTGTAATCCAATTTTTTGACGCAAACAGTGAGGCTGACACGTTCCGCCATTCCCTGTTCAACCAGCTCAGTTAAGATTTCACCTAACAAACGCGCCGTGAATGGGCTATTAAGATAACGATCGCTGTACTCAACATGCGTTATCTCTTTGTGGCGGGTAAATGCCTGCTTCCAGCCAGCGTGCTGTTGCGTGACTAACGACCAGAAACGCGAACCAAACCCTTCCAGCGGCCCGTCCAGTTGCTCGCAGAGGTTGATGCGCACCGCCCCGGTGGGTAAGGCGGGCAGTAAATCTTCTGCACTTAAGGTCTGACCCGAGAAGGTTTTTCCGGACGTTCCTTTAAGTGTCACTACTGGTGAGGACGCACTTTGTCCCCATAATTCACCAGGTGCAACGGTAGCGCTGTCGTCTGCGGCCCACTGTTGGCTTTGCCCTTCGCGAGTCACCTGCGCAAGCCAGCGCCCCTTTCCTTGCATGAGTTGCGCAGTGGCAATGGATTTCACTTGTAAGCGCCCTCCCGGCATCGCCGCCAACGCGGAAAGCTGATGTCTGGAGCTATCAGTTAAGTTTGCCAACGGCGTGGCCACCAGCAACTCAACATGCCCACCGGAGGAGGCAAACTGGAGCAACTCTTTAAATAATGGCCATTGGGCAAAATCCCACTGTTCCTGCGGCCCCGCAAGAACCAGCGAGCAGGAGTCATAAATCTCGCTGTTCAGGCATTGCGCAATACGTAAACTCAGCGGGTTAGTTTCAACCCGGCTACCATCGCCGAAGTACTGATATTCTGGCGCGAGGTTAAGTCGCTGCAACCGTACATTGGTAAGCAGGGTTAATGCATGGTGACGATCTAATCTGTTGACATAATGCTGACTGTCGTAGCTGAGCAAGCAGTGGTGACAGAATTTATCGCAACTGCAATCGAGCAATTTTCTGGCGTAATTAAAGACATCAGCCCAATGGTCGATCAATTGCACTGCATAACCTGCACCACCCGCATTATTGTCGTAAATGAAGATGGAATATCCGGTATAGCCATTGATATCGCGCGCTTGCTGCGTCGTCACGCCCAGCTCAGTATTTTCGATACCCAATTTATGCGCTAACCCTTCACGCAAAGCGACCGCAAGGGAACGCGCGGCAACCTCATCACGGATCAACAGGCCATTATCATCATTGAGTTGCAGCTCAACCATATCTGTACGACTGCTATATCCCAACCACAGATCTTTATGCACATGACCGTGGCACAATTTATTGCTCCCCTGACGATCGTTACTGCCCCCTCGCAACAGGTAATGCGTATTTTCCCTCTCTGGGTTCTTTAGATTTTCAGGGGTACGCTGGGGTTGAGTTTGAGATTCTGCCCGACCACATGAGAGGCAAATTGCGTAGCCGTGCCCAAATTCCCCTTCACTGAAGTGGAACAATTCCCCACTATGGCTAAAACGGTAACGTCCTAGCCCAGCATCGGGTAAAGAAACCCACACCGAAGGCGGTACAAGAACACGTGGATCTTTCCAGGGAAGTTGTGCAGGCATGGATACATCATTATGCGCCTGATAACGGATATCTGTCGCAAAACCAACAGGCTGTAAATAACGCTTCACATCAAGTTGCTGTATATCCGCTTTGCAGTGACTACATTCGACAGGACGGGTAGTACTGGTTGCCCCCGCACCACATTTACGACAATGCCAGAACCACGGAATATGATGATCGCCTGACAGCTCCTGCCCGCTGGCAAGTACCTTGCCAAGCATAATGCCCGAGGAACGATATACTTTTCCGCCCAATACCACATCTGCACCTGGAGCATACTCGCGTAATGCTGTAGGCAAATCACGGCTGGGCAATTTTTCAATACGACGAGAAAAGCTTTCTCCCCCTTCATTAGGGAAGGTGCGAACAAGTTCCTGATATGAGATCATCATATTCATCCGGAGCGCATCCCAGAGGGACATCATGAGCCATCAACTCACCTTCGCCGATAGTAAATTCAGCACTAAGCGCCGTCAGACCCGAAAAGAGATTTTCCTCTCCCGCATGGAGCAGATTCTGCCATGGCAGAATATGACCGCTGTCATCGAGCCGTTTTATCCCAAGGCGGGCAATGGCCGACG
>OIEK01000191.1_pt1 | contig 19190 bp, 24 predicted proteins | sample 1581821 | NCBI WGS metagenome assembly OIEK01 (sample SAMN03281017, study PRJEB24777) | human gut metagenome | isolation source: fecal sample PR221 from 1 month old male Chinese infant, caesarean... | reverse complement strand
TGATATGGATTTGGTTATCCCTGATGCTAGTAAGACCTTACGTGAAGGTGCTCTGGCGCCTTGGAATCCTATTTCGTCCAACTACTATCCAGCCATGCTTGAGCAGGCTATGGAGCAGTTCGGCGTGGATATGGATACGCCATTTGAAGATCTTAAAAAGAAGAACAAGTTTGATTCTCTACGGATCTGGGGATCGTGAATTCCATTTCCATTATGTTAATGATTTTGGTGGGGTGCGTGATATTGACATTCCTTTTGAAGGGGTTGTGACTAATATCAATCGTCGCTACCACGAGACCAATAGTGATTTCACTCGCAATGTCATGAGAGGTTATATGAATGAGCTGTCATGTCCAACTTGTCATGGCTATCGTCTTAACGAAGCAGCACTCTCAGTTCGTGTTGGTGGCGAGAATGGCCTCAATATTGGTCAAATCTCTGATTTGTCTATTTCAGATCATCTTAAGGAGATCGATAACCTTGAATTGGGTGAAAATGAGGGAGTAATCGCTCGTCCAATTGTTAAGGAAATCAAGGACGCTTGACTTTCTTAAATAATGTAGGTCTTAATTATTTGACTCTCTCTCGTATGGCTGGAACCCTTTCAGGTGGTGAGAGTCAGCGTATCCGTTTGGCGACACAGATTGGCTCTAACCTTTCTGGAGTCCTATATGTGTTGGATGAGCCTTCTATTGGGCTTCATCAGCGTGACAATGATCGCTTGATTTCAAGTCTTAAAAAGATGCGTGACTTGGGCAATACCTTGATTGTGGTGGAGCATGATGAAGATACTATGCGTGAGGCTGACTGGCTTATCGATGTGGGACCTGGTGCTGGTGCCTTTGGTGGTCAAATCATGGCCTCTGGAACCCCAGAGGAAGTGGCTAAGAACAAGAAATCAATCACCGGGCAATATTTGTCAGGTGCTAAATCAATTCCTGTACCGACAGAACGTCGTGTAGGTAATGGTCGTTTTATCGAGGTTACAGGAGCTAGCGAAAATAACCTTAAGAATGTATCTGTCAAGTTTCCACTTGGAAAGTTGATTGCAGTCACAGGTGTTTCTGGTTCAGGAAAATCGACTTTGGTTAACGGAGTTCTCAAGAAAAAAATTGCCCAAGAGCTCAATCGCAATAGTGAGAAGCCAGGTAAACACAAATCAGTGACAGGAATCGAGCATATCGAACGTTTGATTGATATTGACCAAAGTCCAATTGGGCGTACACCTCGTTCTAATCCAGCGACTTACACAGGCGTCTTTGACGATATTCGTGATCTGTTTGCTCAAACCAATGAGGCCAAGATTCGAGGTTATAAGAAGGGGCGTTTCTCTTTCAATGTCAAGGGTGGCCGTTGTGAAGCCTGCTCTGGTGATGGTATTATCAAGATTGAGATGCATTTCTTGCCTGATGTTTATGTCCCTTGTGAGGTTTGTCATGGCACACGCTATAATTCTGAGACCCTAGAGGTTCGTTATAAAGGGAAAAATATCGCGGAGATTCTAGATATGACAGTTGATGACGCGGTTGACTTCTTTGCGGCTATTCCTAAGATTGCTCGTAAGGTGCAGACGATCAAGGATGTAGGGCTTGGGTATGTGACCTTGGGACAACCAGCAACAACTCTCTCAGGTGGTGAAGCTCAACGTATGAAGTTGGCTAGTGAGTTGCACAAACGCTCTACTGGTAAGTCTTTCTACATTCTGGATGAACCTACGACGGGTCTCCATACAGATGACATTGCACGTCTCTTGAAGGTGCTTCAGCGTTTTGCGGATGATGGCAACACTGTTCTCGTGATTGAGCACAATCTGGATGTTATCAAGACCGCAGACCATATCATTGATTTGGGTCCTGAAGGCGGTGTCGGTGGAGGTACCATCGTAGCTACAGGGACTCCAGAGGAAGTAGCCGCTGTTCCAGAAAGCTACACAGGACAATATTTGAAAGAAAAATTGAAATAAAGGAAAAAGGGCTCTTTGAGTCTTTTTTTTGCTTTAGGCTGGTTTAAGTTGAGCTTGCTATTCTATGGTTAAGAAAAAAACATACAGGAGTCAGACTATGGTTAAAAAGCGTTTTTTTATAGGCTTTAATGGTATTCTTCTAGTCCTATTTCTAGATGTTTGTCTTTTGATTAGCATCCGTACAGTGGATCATCACGGCCATTTTCAATCAGCAACAGATAAAATGGGAAACTTTGCTTTACGTTTTAGGAATTTATTTACTTTTCTCCTTTTTGAAGTGATTTTTTATCTTATTCTGAAACACCGTAGAAAATAAAACAAAGTTTTGTAACAGGTCCTATAAAAGGCCGGATTTTTGTGTTCAGAGATAGTGACATTTATGTCACTATTTTTTTGAAAAGAGAGAACCTATAATGACCTTATAGCCAAACCCACTAGGTTACCAAGACAACTAGTTTTTGAATAGTCCAAGTGGTTATTGCTGTATTTATTTTTGACAAGAAAGGAGAAATAAGAATGCGAACTAAGGCATATGGCGAAGAGCTCACTGCTGAAACCTTAGAAAATGTCACAGGGGGTGATTTTGTATCTAGACCTCAAACCTTACCTGAACGATTGGGTTGGAATAGATGGTGGTTGAAAAGAAAATACCCTTATGGTGATTAGAAGTTACCATGAGTACCAAATATGGGAAAGAGTAATATGGATAAACAGAAGAATAATCTTATTAGAAGTTTAAGCATTGTTATCGTGATTGTCTGGCTATTTATTGTGATTATAAATGCTACGTTAAGTTTCACCGAAGGCGTTGCCTTTATTGACCATTGTCTCGTCTGGTCAACACTTTCGCTAGCTTTTTCTTTGTTTGCGCTTAGGGTAGCGGGTAAGGACAAGGAGAAATGATTTTCTCTGCTAATTGCTATAGTCTCAGGTTGAGTTTATATACTTATCCTTTTCTTTTTGTCTTTAATTCTATGGAATGGTGACATCTATGTCACTATTTTTATCTTGTTAAGCTCTTATAATGAAGTTCATAGCTTGGACCTAGTTGTTAAAGTGCTAATTAAATAGAAAAAGGAGAGAAATATGGTAATTAATGTCATGGTACCCTTGCTTTTGTTAATTGGTAAAAGATAAGATGTCACACAGTAAACAAATAAGGAGAACACATGAAGAAAATACAATTTATTTTGATGGCGAGTTTTGTTTTAGGTACTTGCCAGTTAGCAGTGCTTAGTGGAGCAGCGGATGAGCCAGATGTTAAGGAATCTACAATCGAATTATCCAATAATTTTGTTGAGAATAGTCAGGTAGATAATGTACAGATTTCTTCCGAAACAACCTCCGAACAAGTGATTGAGAAGGCTGAATCTAATAGTGAGACAAAGGAAAATTCACTTCTTCCATCATCACAGACAGGAGTGGCTGAGACAGAAGTGAGGTCCGAAGAGGTTTCGGTTGAAACTTATGAAAAGAATCTTGAAAACCTGAAGCCAGTCTCTTATAGTGATGTCACAAATATGTTGACTGAAGATGGCGGAGACCATATCCTTTATGTTGGCCGGCCAACCTGCTACTATTGTCGTCAAAATTCTCCAGTTTTGAAGGATTTCAATACCCTGATTGATGGTCAGCTTCTTTATTACAATACAGATTCGGATCAGCTGGACCGTGAGTCTCGTAAAATACTATTTGATAAGCTAGGTATTCCAGGGACTCCAAGTGTAATTCGTCTCAAAAATGGTCAATTGGTTTCTGGCTATCTTGGCAGTGCTCCAGATGCCCAAGCTATTTATCAGGCTGTTTTTAAGGAAGAAACTGAGAAAACGGAGACACCAGAGGGAACAGAGGTAGTAGAGAAGGCGGAAAATCCCTTACCTGAATCCCCCTCTGAAGATACTATCAAGTATGGTGGTGAGAATACAGTTAATCATACAGACCAGTCTGTTAATAGCCTAATGTCTCAAATTAAGCAAGTTTTTAGGAATCTAACAGACCTGCTTATAAGTCTTTTAGGGAAATTTTTCTAACAGACTATTTTCTACGTCGAGAAATAAAAGAATTTATCAAATATGATTACCAACTATCTACGAAAAGCGAGCCTTTGTATAATGCTAATAAAGTCAGAGTTTCATCTGGCTTTTTCTTTATGACATCAAAAAAACAATCTAAAATGTCAATTTAATCCTTTAAAGTCTGAAAATTTGGTATAATTAACCTAAAATACCAAAGGAGTAATTCATAATGCAACGTAGACTTGAACGATTTGATGCCAAACTTTCCCAATCAGGCCTTGATGCCTTGTTGGTGACAGGACAAAAAAATATCTATTATTTAACAGATTTCTGGGGGACAAATGCGACTGTCTTCATTACTAAGAATCGTCGCCTCTTCTTAACGGATTCACGTTATACCCTCATTGCCAAACAATCTGTGCATGGCTTTGATATTATCGAAAGTAAGGATCCACTTAAGGATATTGTTAAAATTATCGAGGCTGATAACCTTGAAACAATCGGTTTTGATAATCAGGTGTCATTTGCTTACTACCAAGGTCTTCAAGCGATTTTTGAAGGCTACACTTTGTCACCACAAAGCAACTTCATGGAAGAGTTGCGTATGATCAAGGACGAAAAAGAATTGGCAACTATCCGTAAGGCTTGTTCTATCTCAGACCGTGCCTTTACAGATGTGCTTGATTTCATTAAACCAGGTCAAACAACAGAGCTACAAGTAGCAAACTTCTTAGATTTCCGTATGCGCGAGTACGGAGCTTCAGGGATTTCCTTTGAGTCTATCATTGCTTCAGGCTACCGTTCAGCTATGCCTCACGGGGTTGCTTCAGAAAAGGTTATTCAATCTGGTGAGACCTTGACTATGGACTTTGGTTGTTACTACAACCACTACGTTAGCGATATGACTCGTACTATCCATATTGGTGACACTACTGATGAGGAGCGTGAAATTTATGATATCGTTCTACGTTCTAATCAGGCCTTGATTGACGCGGCTAAGGCTGGCATGACACGCCGTGACTATGATAAGGTTGCGCGTGATGTTATTGTCGAAGCGGGATACGGTGATTACTTTACACATGGTATCGGACACGGTATCGGTCTTGACATTCACGAGATTCCTTACTTTGGTAATTCTGATGAAACTATCGAAGCTGGCATGGTCTTGACGGACGAGCCAGGTGTTTATTTGGCTGATAAATATGGTGTTCGTATCGAAGATGACATCATTATCACAGAGAATGGTTGTGAATTGATTACCCTTGCGCCTAAGGAATTGATTGTTCTCTAAGATTTGGAGGAATACTTTATGCCAAACCGTTTATCTTGGCAAGATTATTTTATGGCTAATGCAGAGCTGATTTCTAAGCGTTCTACGTGTGATCGTGCCTTTGTTGGGGCTGTTTTAGTCAAGGACAAGCGTATTATCGCTACAGGTTATAACGGCGGGGTTTCTGAGACTGATAACTGTAACGAAGTAGGTCACTACATGGAAGATGGTCATTGTATTCGTACGGTACACGCAGAGATGAATGCCCTTATCCAATGTGCCAAAGAGGGGATTTCTACCAAAAATACAGAGATTTATGTGACGCATTTTCCTTGTATCAACTGCACCAAAGCTCTCTTGCAAGCTGGTATCGTAAAGATTACTTACAAGGCCAATTATAGACCGCACCCATTTGCGATTGAGTTGATGGAACAAAAGGGTGTTTCTTATTTGCAACATGATGTCCCAGAGGTTCACTTAGGAATGGATGACTAGTTTGTTCTTTGAAAAAAGCCTGAGGATTGGGTTTGAATCTATAAAACATTTGAGCCATGCTGTCATTTATGGTAGAATAAACTGATAATAATTTTTTACAAAGAGGTATTTAATAATGATTGAAGCAAGTAAACTCCGTGCGGGTATGACTTTCGTAACTAACGATGGCAAATTGATCAAAGTTCTTGAAGCTAGCCACCACAAACCTGGTAAAGGTAATACAATCATGCGTATGAAATTGCGTGATGTTCGCTCAGGTTCAACTTTTGATACTAGCTACCGTCCAGAAGAAAAATTTGAACAAGCAATCATCGAAACAGTACCAGCACAATACTTGTACCAAATGGATGATACTGCATACTTCATGAACACTGAAACATATGACCAATATGAAATTCCAGTAGCCAACGTTCAAGAAGAATTGAAATTTATCCTTGAAAACTCAGAAGTAAAAATCCAATTCTACGGAACAGAAGTTATCGGTGTGCAAGTACCAACAACTGTTGAATTGACTGTTACTGAAACACAACCATCAATCAAGGGTGCAACAGTTACAGGTTCAGGTAAACCTGCAACACTTGAAACTGGTCTTGTGGTTAACGTTCCAGACTTTATCGAAGCTGGTCAAAAATTGGTTATCAACACAGCTGAAGGTACTTACGTATCACGTGCCTAAGCCCGACTAAGTCTTTCAAACCATTGGATTTGGAAGGCTTTTATTTTTCCAAAACTAAACGGAAAAGGCAAACATGCGATGACTACAGAAAATATCGGTGAAAATTGTAATTGCCCCTCGCGTGCTCGAAGTGATTACAGGTATCGCTGCAACTAAAGTGGAAGGTGTTTACGCCCTTCAAAATAAAAATGTTACGGATAGTCTCAGCAAAACAAGCTTGGGACGTGGTGTTTACCTCCGAACAGAAGAAGATGGTACTGTAAATGCTGATATCTACGTTTCACTTCAGTATGGGGTTAACGTACCAGCGGTTTCAATTGAAATTCAAAAGGCTGTTAAAGCAGCTGTCTATGATATGGCAGAAGTGGCAATTTCAGAAGTCAACGTTCACGTTGAATCTATTGTTACTGAAAAGTCACAAAAACCAGACTTGGCTGAATTGTTTAACGAGGATTTTTTGAATGACTAATATCTTTAAAGATTCACGTCGTGACCTTCGTGAGCGTGCTTTTCAAACGCTTTTTGCCCTTGAATTTGGTGGTGAAGCTCTGGAACAAGCACATTTCGCTTACACTTATGACAAGCCAATTGACGAAGAAACTGAAGTTGATGTACCAGCCTTTCTCCTTAGCCTAGTAACAGGCGTCCGTGAAGAGTTGGCTCAACTTGATAGTCAAATTGAAGAAAAATTGAAAGAAGGTTGGAGTCTCTCACGTTTGATTGTGACAGATTGTACCCTCCTTCGTTTAGGACTTTATGAAATCACGTCATTTGAAGAAACACCAGGACGTGTGGCTATCAACGAAATCATTGAAATCGCTAAAAAATATTCTGATGAAACATCTGCTAAGTTCATTAACGGTGTACTTAGTCAGTTCGTGACAGATGAAGCATAAGCAAAAGAAGTTGAACACTATTTCAACTTCTTTTTTCTACAAATTTAACAAGAAAAAAAGTCGCAAGCGGAGATTTCTTGCGACTTTTATTTATATACTACCACCGGCAATCAAATTTACTGGAAGCACGTAATCACGATTAACTGTTTTGCCTTTAATTTTCTTGAGAAGAATTTCGACACAAAGCTTAGCGATTTCATCTAAAGGTTGTTGGATGGTTGCTAGCTCTGGGTAGAAGTGACGGATAAAGGCAGTACCGTCATAACCGATGATTTTAAGGTCATCAGGGATAGAAAGTTCCAATTGTCTAACTACCTTCATAACCAAGATAGCTGTTAAATCGTCCGAAACAAAGATGCCATCTGGCTTTTCACGAGAAATGATAGATTTGATTTCTAATTCTCGTCGCATGAGAGACAAATCGTTTGGAACGGGACAGATAATACCATTTTTTGTCCAACTCATAATTAAAACCTAGTTGACGGAGTCCTGTTGGAGAATCCGAATTATCATAACCTGTAATCATGACAATTCGTTGACAACCAGCTTTAACCAGAGCTCTTGCGGCTAACTTCCCACCTTCAAAGTTGTCAGATGAAACGATAGGAATCTTTGGGGCGAGATTACGGTCGAAGGCAACGATGGGAGCTTCAACCTTCTCATAATCCTCAATGCCAAGATTGTGGCTAGACGAGATGATGCCATCACATTGATTGGCGGCAAGCATCTCCAAATAGTCCTTTTCCTTGTTAGGATCATGCTCACTGTTACAAATGATGGTTTTATAGCCTTGCTTAAAGAGTTCATCTTCAAGACGTTCAATAAGCTCAGCATAAAAGACATTGGAGATATTTGGGAAAATCAAGCCAACAAGTTTGGCCGACTTTCCTTGAAGACCTCGAGCTAAATTATTAGGTTTATAGTTGAGTTCTTGCATAGCAGCGTGAACTTTGTCAATGGTCTTCTGTGAGAGGTAGCCCTTTTTGTTTATGACGCGAGAAACTGTGGTTGGGCTCACACCAGCCAGTTCGGCAACGTCAGTAAGCTTTGCGACCATAAATCACCTTAGTATTTCAAGTCGAAGTAGTGTCCAGAAACGTTCCCTGATGTCACTTTGATACCAGTTTGTTCTGCACTTGGGAAGACGCGGCTAGTGAAGACTTTTTCACCTTTGTTGAAGAAAATTTCAACGATTGAATTGTCTACAAAGATGTTTGCTGTTGCAGCTTGACCGGCATCAAGAGTACATTCACGACTTGTGCCAAAGTCAGTCGCATATTGTTCACCAGCTTTAGAACGGTCAAGGATAACTTTTCCGTTTTCAGTATCAACTGTAAGTGACAAGCCATTTCCTTCTTGGTCTGCGAAGAGGACAAGTTCTGTTTGAGTGTTAGCTTCAAAGTTAAGTTCAAGCTCGTAAGTGTTAGTTGTTGCCGTTTTTTCAGAGAAATCTTCTTGGCTAGCACGTAAGCTTGTAATGGCTTCGACTGGATATTGGTAGAGTTTGCCATCTTTAATAGACAATTCTTTAACCAAGCTCATAGCCCCTTGGTAGTCGTATTTGTCAGTTGGATAGTCCACATCTGGAAGACCGATCCAGCTGACAATAAGGGCACGACCATCTGGAGTATTAAAGCCTTGAGTTGCATATGCTTCAAATCCGTAGTCCAAGTTGATAATTGGTGTGCCATCAACGAGGGCAGGTTTTTCTGTGTCGAAATCTTGGAAAATCTTATAAGTGTTAGGGTAGATGTTACCGTAGTCAAGTTCAGCTTTATCGAGACCTTGTGGGCTATAAAGAAGAACAGGTTTGCCATCTACAAAGACAAGGTTAGGACACTCAATCATGTACTCTGACCCAGTGCCACCAAAGTCAAGATTACCAACCTCAACCCAGTTTTCGACATCATTGTCTACTGCCTTGTAAAGTTTGATATAACCTTGTTTATCGTGGTTTTGAGCACCTACGATAGCGTAGAATTGTCCCTTGTAATCGAAGATTTGAGGGTCACGGAAGTGCCCAGTAGCGTCAGCAGGTTGTTTGATAAGAACCTTGTCGAATTTTTCGATTTTGCCGTCTTTATCCATCCAAGCGCCGATTTGACGTGGGTCACGAATCCAGTTTTCATCACGAACGTTCCCAGTATAGAAGATAAAGAGTTTATCACCGATTTGATAAGCAGAACCTGAGTAGGCACCGTGGCTATCATTTTCATGGTCTGGCAAGAGTTTGACACCAGTTTCTGTAAAGTGAACCAAATCTTCAGTTTCAGTATGCACCCATTGTTTCAAACCATGAGCAGCTCCAAATGGCCAACTTTGGTAGAAAAGTTGGAACTTACCATTAAAGTAAGAAAAACCGTTTGGATCATTAAGAAGCCCTGTTTCTGGTTCGATATGGTAACTTGCACGCCAAGGTGATTTAGCGACATTTTCTCTAATCTTTGTTTTTTTCTTCGTCTGTCCAATCTGCGTATGGACGGTAACGAACTTCTGTTGGTAGATTCATATTTAGTAATCTCCTAATCTATTTGTTAATAATATAGTAAACGTTTTACCTATAAAAATCAACGATTTATAACAAAAAATAAAAAAATATGCTAAACGGTTGACATATGGCAGAAAGATGCTAAAATAGTTATCGTAAAGAAAAGCTAAACGCTTTCATACCAAATTTTATTAAGGAGAATTTTGCAAATGGATAACAAACAAATTGCAAAAGAAGTCATCGATGCCCTCGGTGGACGTGAAAACGTCAACAGTGTTGCTCACTGTGCGACTCGTCTACGTGTGATGGTCAAAGATGAAAACAAATCAATAAAGAAAGGCTGAGAACATTGAAAAAGTTCAAGGTGCTTTCTTTAACTCAGGTCAATACCAAATGATTTTTGGTACAGGTACTGTTAACAAGATTTACGACGAAGTCGTTGCTCAAGGTCTTCCAACAGCATCTAAAGACGAACAAAAAGCAGAAGCTGCTAAACAAGGTAACTGGTTCCAACGTGCTATCCGTTCATTCGGTGACGTTTTCGTTCCATTGCTTCCAGCAATCGTAGCGACTGGTCTTTTCATGGGTATCCGTGGAGCAATCAATAACGATACAGTTCTTGGTTTGTTCGGTACAACATCAAAAGCTTTTGCTGCTACTGATTTCTATACTTACACAGTTGTATTGACAGATACAGCCTTCGCCTTCTTCCCAGCCTTGATTTGTTGGTCAGCCTTTAACGTATTTGGTGGTTCACCACTTCTTGGTTTGGTTCTTGGTTTGATGATGGTTAACAACGCCCTTCCTAACGCTTGGGATGTTGCATCAGGTGCTGCTAAACCAATTTACTTCTTTGATTTTATTCCAGTAGTAGGTTACCAAAACTCAGTGCTTCCAGCCTTCTTCGTAGGTTTGCTTGGTGCTAAGTTCGAGCAATGGGTTCGTAAATGGGTTCCAGACGTTCTTGACCTTCTCTTGCGTCCACTTATCGTCTTCGCAGTAATGTCAGCTTTGGCCCTCTTTATCATTGGTCCTGTCTTCCATACTGTTGAAAGCTATGTTCTTGCTGCTACAGAATGGATTCTTAACTTGCCATTTGGTCTTGCTGGTCTTGTTCTTGGTGGAGTTCACCAAGTTATCGTCGTTACAGGGGTTCATCACGTCTTTAACTTGCTTGAAGCTAACCTCATTGCTAATACTGGTAAAGACCCACTTAACGCTATCATCACAGCTGCTATGACTGCCCAAGCTGGTGCGACACTTGCAGTGGGTGTTAAAACTAAAGATGCTAAATTGAAAGCACTTGCTTTCCCTGCAACTCTTTCAGCGGTACTTGGTATCACTGAGCCAGCTATCTTTGGGGTTAACCTTCGTTTCGGTAAACCATTTATCATGGGTCTTATCGCCGGTGCTGCTGGTGGTTGGTTGGCATCAATCCTTAACCTTGCTGGTACAGGATTTGGTGTAACAATCGTTCCTGGTACACTTCTTTACCTTAACGGTCAAGTACTTAAATATGTTCTTATGGTACTTGTAACACTTGCTCTTGGTTTTGCTCTTACTTGGATCTTCGGTTACAAAGAGGAAGAAGTTGAAGCTCAAAAAGAAGTTGTTGCTGAAGATATTGCATCTGCAGAATCAACTCCAGTTGCATTGCAAGCTGAAACAATCGCTGCACCACTTAAAGGTGAAGTTGTAGCTTTGGAAAATGTTAATGACCCAGTCTTCTCATCAGGAGCTATGGGGAAAGGTGCCGCTATCAAACCTTCAGGTAACCAAGTAGTCGCACCATTTGATGGTGAAGTGCAAATCGCCTTCCCAACAGGTCACGCTTACGGTCTTAAATCTGATAAAGGTGCTGAAGTGCTTATCCACATCGGTATCGACACTGTCTCACTTGACGGTAAAGGATTTGATGCTAAAGTTCAAGCAAATCAACGTATTAAAAAAGGTGATGTCTTGGCTACCTTCGATAGCTCAGTAATCACTGAAGCAGGTCTTGACGATACAACTATGGTAATCGTTACAAACACTGCAGACTTCGAAGATGTTTCATCAGTAGCGACTGGTTCAGTTGCTGAAGGTGCAGACTTCATCGCAGTTAAATAATAAGCTAAAAAAGTCGAAGCCAATTCGGCTTTTTTAGTTAAATGGCTCATAAAGAAAAGTATGAAGCAGAGCAGTCTGTGTCTCCTTAAAGAAGGTCTCATTTAGATTGTCTTTTGCCTAGCTTTTCTTTATAATAGTATAAATAGTTATTATTGATCATAAAAGGAGATAGCTTTACCTATGGCTAAACTATACGGAAGCTTGGAAGCTGGTGGTACAAAATTTGTTTGTGCTGTCGGTGATGAGAAATTCCAAGTCGTTGAAAAAACTCAATTCCCAACAACTACACCTTATGAAACAATTGATCGTACGATTGAATTTTTCAAACGTTATGAAGACCAATTGGCTGGAATCGCTATTGGTTCATTCGGTCCAATTGATGTTGATCCAAACTCTGAAACATATGGTTTTGTGACTTCAACACCAAAACCACATTGGTCAAATGTCGACCTTCTTGGTTTGATTGCTAAAGAGTTTAATGTTCCTTTCTACTTTACAACTGATGTTAACTCATCTGCTTATGGTGAGACCCTTGTTCGTAAAGGTGTTAAGAGTCTTGTTTACTACACTATCGGAACAGGTATCGGAGCTGGAGCTATTCAAAATGGTGAATTCATTGGTGGTATGGGTCATACTGAAGCTGGTCACGTATATGTACCTCTTCACCCAAATGATGTTTCCAATGAATTTAACGGAACTTGTCCATTCCACCGTGGCTGTTTGGAAGGTTTGGCTGCTGGACCATCGCTCGAAGCTCGTACAGGTATTCGTGGTGAATTGATTGATCAGCATTCTGAAGTTTGGGATGTTCAAGCTTACTACATTGCTCAAGCGGCTGTCCAAGCAACAGTCCTTTACCGTCCTGAAGTTATCGTCTTTGGTGGCGGTGTTATGGGGCAAGAACACATGCTTCGTCGTGTTCGTGAAAAATTCACAGCTCTTTTGAATGGTTACCTTCCAGTACCAGATGTAAATGAGTATATTGTGACACCTGCTGTTTCAGGTAATGGTTCTGCAACACTTGGTAACTTTGCACTTGCCAAAGATGTAGCTGACAAACACTCACGCAAATAAGCAAAATATGTAAAATCGCTTTAAGACATGATCTTAAGGCGTTTTGCTCTATACAGGAGGAAGTAATGGAACCTTTATTTTTAGATTCACCAATGCATGAGAAAATCTGGGGAGGGAATCGCCTCAAGACAGAGTTTGGTTACGATATTCCCAGTGAACACACTGGTGAATACTGGGCAATTTCTGCCCATCCTAATGGTGTATCCTATGTCAAAAATGGAAAATATGCTGGTTTCCACTTGGCAGAGCTTTACGAGGATAAACCAGAACTTTTTGGAAACCCCAAGACTCGTGTTTTTCCTTTGTTGACCAAGATTTTGGACGCTAATGACTGGCTCTCAGTGCAGGTACACCCTGATGATGCCTATGGGCTAGAGCACGAAGGTGAGCTAGGAAAGACAGAATGTTGGTATATTATTGATGCTGAAGAGGGTGCAGAAATTTATTTATGGTCACAAAGCTAAGACAAAGGAAGAGTTGGCATCCTTGATTGAAGCAGGTGATTGGGATGGACTTTTGTCGAAAACTCCTGTTAAGAAAGGTGACTTTTTCTTTGTACCAAGTGGCACCATGCATGCTATTGGTCCAGGTATCCTTATCTTAGAGACTCAACAATCCAGTGATACCACTTATCGTGTCTATGATTTTGATCGTAGGGATGATCAGGGCAATAAACGTGAACTTCATATTCAACAGTCTCTTGATGTTTTGAATCTAGGGAATCCTGAAAATAGTGTCCCAGCAACTGTTAAGACCTTGCAATTAGAGTCGACTTGTTTGACATCAAACTCCTTTTTCACTGTGTATAAATGGAAACTCAGTGGCTTGGTTGACTTCAAGCAATCAGCTCCCTATTTGCTTTGTTCCGTACTTTCTGGCAATGGGACAATGACTATCGATTCACGCATTTATTGTCTAAAAAAAGGTGATCACTTCATTCTTCCAAATGATGTGACAGATTGGGAAATTGATGGACAATTGGAGATGATTGTCAGTCACCCTAACGAGGCTTAGGTATGAGTAATGAAAAAGTTTTAGCTGCACTATTTGAGCGTATTGAGATCGGCAAATCCTATTATTTTGAGGGAGCTTACTATCGTCTAAAAGACTATGGAGATCACATTTATGGCTTACAACGGGCCATTCCTGGGATGTGCGGTGAAAAAACGGCTTCCCCTAGCATCAAATTTTACTGGAAAAATGGTGTCTTGGACTATCAATTCTACGTTGATTTTGAAGCTAGCCCTATGATAATGAAGGCCTATAGTAGCACCGACCATGCCTTCTTTGAGCAGGCTTTTGAAAATCTCTTGCATGATTTTGAGGATATCCTAGAGAGCCAAGAGAACTCTAAGAAGTAGTTTTAAAGCATTATTGTCGATATTTTCAGTGAATCTAATAAAAAGTTTTCGTTTATTTGCAAATCCATTGTGAAAGCCCTTAAACTAGGGCGTTTTTTCTTTGTCAATCCTTGAGTGATTTCTTGTTTAAAGGGGGCTTTTGTGGTAAAATATGGAGATAAAGACTGTCGAAAGGAAAAAAGATGGCAAATATATTACGCAAAATCATTGAAAATGATAAAGGCGAAATTAAGAAACTAGAAAAAACTGCCAAGAAAGTCGAGAGCTATGCTGATGCAATGGCAGCTCTTTCAGATAAAGAACTTCAGGCAAAAACAGAAGAATTTAAAAACGATATCAAAACGGAGAAAGCCTAGATCAACTCTTGCCAGAGGCATTTGCAGTTGTTCGTGAAGGGGCAAAACGTGTCCTTGGACTTTTCCCATATCGTGTGCAAATCATGGGTGGTATCGTTCTTCACCATGGTGACGTCCCAGAGATGCGTACAGGGGAAGGGAAAACCCTGACTGCGACAATGCCTGTTTACCTAAATGCTATTTCAGGTGAAGGTGTGCACGTTATCACCGTTAACGAATACCTTTCAGAGCGTGATGCGACTGAAATGGGTGAGCTTTATAGTTGGCTTGGTTTGTCAGTAGGGATTAACCTTTCAGCCAAATCGCCAGCTGAAAAACGTGAAGCTTATAACTGTGACATCACTTACTCAACCAACTCAGAGGTAGGTTTCGACTATCTTCGTGATAACATGGTTGTTCGTAAGGAAAACATGGTACAACGTCCATTGAACTATGCCTTGGTCGATGAGGTTGACTCAGTTCTTATCGACGAAGCTCGTACACCATTGATTGTATCAGGTCCTGTAAGTTCAGAAACTAATCAGTTATATCACCGTGCGGATGCCTTTGTTAAGACCTTGACAGAGGATGATTATGCCATTGATATTCCAACAAAAACGATTGGTTTGAATGACTCAGGTATTGACAAGGCTGAAGAATTCTTCAACTTGGACAACTTGTACGATATTGATAATGTTGCCTTGACTCACTATATTGACAACGCCCTTCGTGCCAACTACATCATGTTGCATGATATTGACTATGTGGTCAGTCCTGAGCAAGAAATTCTTATCGTTGACCAATTTACAGGTCGTACCATGGAAGGTCGTCGTTTCTCAGATGGACTCCACCAAGCCATTGAGGCAAAAGAAGGTGTACCAGTTCAAGAAGAAACGAAGACATCTGCCTCAATCACTTACCAAATATGTTCCGTATGTACAAGAAATTGTCAGGGATGACTGGTACTGGTAAAACTGAGGAAGATGAATTCCGTGAAATTTACAACATGCGAATCATTCCGATTCCAACTAACCGTCCAATTCAACGTATTGACCACGATGACCTTCTTTACCCTACCTTGGATGCTAAATTCCGCGCTGTGGTACAAGATGTTAAACGTCGTTATGAAAAAGGACAGCCAGTCCTTGTTGGTACGGTTGCCGTTGAAACATCTGACTTGATTTCTAAGATGTTGGTTGAAGCAGGTATTCCTCATGAAGTGCTTAATGCCAAGAACCACGAAAAAGAAGCGCATATTATCATGAATGCGGGTCAACGTGGTGCCGTTACGATTGCGACCAACATGGCCGGTCGTGGTACCGACATCAAACTTGGTGAAGGTGTTCTTGACCTTGGTGGACTCTGTGTCATTGGTACAGAGCGTCACGAAAGCCGTCGTATCGATAACCAGTTGCGTGGTCGTGCGGGACGTCAAGGGGACCCAGGGGAATCTCAATTCTACCTTTCACTTGAAGACGAATTGATGCGTCGTTTCGGTTCTGATCGTATCAAACAAGTCTTGGAACGTTTGAATGCTGATGATGAAGATATTGTTATCAAATCACGTATGTTGACACGCCAAGTGGAAGCGGCTCAAAAACGTGTTGAAGGAAATAACTACGATACTCGTAAACAAGTCCTTCAGTACGATGACGTTATGCGTGAACAACGTGAAATCATCTACGCTGAGCGTTATGATGTTATCACAGCGGAACGTGACCTTGAACCTGAGATTAAAGCTATGATTAGGCGTACGATTAACCGTACGGTAGATGGTCACAGCCGCAATGATCAAGAGGAAGCTCTTAAAGGTATTTTGAACTTTGCTCGTCAGGCTTTGGTTCCTGAGAATGCCATCTCACTTGAAGATTTACAAGAAGTGGGAGAGGTAACGAAACGTAGTGTTAATTATGACGCTATTAAAGTTTACTTGAATGAGTTAGCAGATGATGTTTATGATCGTCAAATCAAGAAATTGCGTTCAGAGGAAGCTATCCGTGAATTCCAAAAAGTCTTGATTTTGATGGTTGTTGATAACAAGTGGACGGACCACATCGATGCCCTAGATCAATTACGTAATGCCGTTGGTTTGCGTGGTTATGCACAAAACAACCCAATCGTTGAGTATCAATCTGAAGGGTTCAAGATGTTCCAAGATATGATTGGGGCAATTGAATATGATGTGACACGTACAATGATGAAAGCACAAATTCATGAGCAATCTCGTGAAAATGTGAATGAACGTGTTTCGACAACAGCAACAGGCAATATCCAGGCCCACCAAGCAGATGCTAATGGTCAAGAAATTGACTTTAGTAAGGTTGGTCGTAATGACTTCTGTCCATGTGGCTCTGGTAAGAAATTTAAAAATTGTCACGGTCGTAAACAATTTTAGGAAAAAATAGGTAATTATTATGGTTTTTAAAGCAGTAAGTGAAAAAATTGATTTTGATGCAGTTAAAGAATCAACTACATTAACAGGTGAAGCCCTTGCCAAGAAACAAGCTCGTGATAAAGAGCTTGAAGCAATCATCAAGGGTGAAGATGACCGTACGCTTTTGGTTATCGGTCCATGTTCATCTGATAATGAAGAAGCCGTTCTTGACTATGCTCACCGTTTGGCCAAACTTCAGGAAGAAGTGAAAGATAAAATCTTTATTGTTATGCGTGTTTATACAGCCAAACCACGTACTAATGGAGATGGTTATAAGGGGCTTATCCACCAACCAGACTCAGAGGGTGATGTAGACCTTCTTGCTGGAGTTAAGGCGGTTCGCCACCTTCAGTCACGTATTATTACTGAAACAGGCCTTCCAATCGCTGATGAGATGCTTTATCCGTCAAATCTTTCCTTCTTTGATGACCTACTTAGCTACCACGCTGTTGGAGCACGTTCGGTTGAGGACCAAGAACACCGCTTTGTAGCTTCAGGTATTGATGTGCCAATTGGCTTGAAGAACCCAACGTCAGGGAATTTGAATGTCATGTTTAATGGTATCTATGCTGCGCAGAACCAACAGCATTTCCTTTACAATGGCGCTGAAGTTAAAACAGATGGTAACCCACTCGCTCACGCTATCTTGCGTGGTGCCAACAATGAAAATGGACAGAACATTGTCAACTACCATTACGAAGACTTGGTTAAGGCTTTGGACAAGTATAGTGCATTTAATTTGGAAAACCCATTTATCCTTGTCGATACAAACCATGATAACTCTGGTAAAAACTTCATGGAACAAGTTCGCATTGTGCGTGAAGTCCTTCTTAACCGTGAGTGGGATGAGCGTATCGCGGATACCGTGCGTGGCTTTATGATTGAGTCTTACCTCGAGGATGGTCGTCAGGACACACCTGAAGTTTACGGTAAATCAATCACAGATCCTTGTCTTGGTTGGGATAAGACTGATAGCCTTATTCATGAAATCCACAATCGACTTTCGTAATAATTATGATTTTTGGACATGGTATAGACTTGCAGGAAATTTCAGCTGTTAAAAAGGCTTATGACCGCAATCCACGCTTTGCAAAAAGGTATTGACACCAAAAGAGTGGGAGCGTTTTGAATCCCTTTCTGGCAATCGTCAGATGTCCTATTTAGCAGGTCGCTGGGCCGGTAAGGAAGCATTTTCAAAGGCCTGGGGTACAGGTATTGGAGCAGTCGGCTTTTAAGGATATTGAAATTTTTGACCAATGACAAGGGCGCGCCAGTGGTGACCCAGTCACCTTTTGAAGGCAATGTCTTTATCTCGATTTCCCATAGCGGTGATTTTGTTCAGGCAAGTGTCATTTTAGAAAAAAACTAAGAGATAGATGTTGGAAGAGGATAGCTTATGATCTCAAGTTTACATCGACCAACCTTGGCACAGGTTGATCTATCAGCAATTTCAGAAAATATTGAACAAGTGGTTAGTCACATCCCTAAACAGGTGCAGACTTTGCAGTTGTTAAGGCCAATGCCTATGGTCATGGCGCTGTTGCGGTGGCCAAGCATTTGTCTAAACAGGTAGACGGTTTTTGTGTTTCTAACCTAGATGAGGCACTTGAACTCCGTCAAGCTGGCTTAGAGCAACCGATACTTATTTTAGGAGTTGTCTTGCCAGACGAGGTTCCTTTGGCAATTCAAGAAAACATCACTCTGACGGTCGCTTCGCTTGAGTGGTTGGAAATGGCTAAGGATCAAGGGCTTGATTTGACTGGTTTGACCTGTCATATTAAGATTGATTCAGGCATGGGACGCATTGGGGTGCGTAGCCAAGGAGATGCAGATAGTTTGATTGCTGGTCTTAAGGCGCTTGGTGCGGATGTCGAAGGTATTTTTACCCATTTTGCAACAGCTGATGAGGCAGATGATAGTAAATTCAAGCGTCAATTGGCCTTCTTCACGGATTTGGTTAATAACTTGGTGGACCGCCCTCGCTTGGTACATGCTAGCAACTCTGCGACAAGTATCTGGCATGCAGAAACAGTCTTTAATGCGGTACGTCTGGGTGTCGTCATCTATGGTCTCA
>OIEK01000188.1_pt1 | contig 19689 bp, 19 predicted proteins | sample 1581821 | NCBI WGS metagenome assembly OIEK01 (sample SAMN03281017, study PRJEB24777) | human gut metagenome | isolation source: fecal sample PR221 from 1 month old male Chinese infant, caesarean... | reverse complement strand
ATACTCAGAGTTAAGTGACGATAGCCTAGGAGATACACCTGTTCCCATGCCGAACACAGAAGTTAAGCCCTAGTACGCCTGATGTAGTTGGGGGTTGCCCCCTGTTAGATACGGTAGTCGCTTAGCGCATAGGGAGTTTAGCTCAGCTGGGAGAGCATCTGCCTTACAAGCAGAGGGTCAGCGGTTCGATCCCGTTAACTCCCATAGGTCCCGTGGTGTAGCGGTTATCACGTCGCCCTGTCACGGCGAAGATCGCGGGTTCGATTCCCGTCGGGACCGTCAAGTAGAAATATTTGAGACTCGTTAGCTCAGTTGGTAGAGCAATTGACTTTTAATCAATGGGTCACTGGTTCGAGCCCAGTACGGGTCATATATGCGGGTGTGGCGGAATTGGCAGACGCACCAGATTTAGGATCTGGCGCTTAACGGCGTGGGGGTTCAAGTCCCTTCACCCGCATTAGAAAAGTTAGCCGGCTTAGCTCAGTTGGTAGAGCATCTGATTTGTAATCAGAGGGTCGCGTGTTCAAGTCATGTAGCCGGCATAAAATGCGAACGTAGTTCAGTGGTAGAACACCACCTTGCCAAGGTGGGGGTCGCGGGTTCGAATCCCGTCGTTCGCTTGAGGAGCCGGGGTGGCGGAACTGGCAGACGCACAGGACTTAAAATCCTGCGAAAGGAAACTTTCGTACCGGTTCGATCCCGGTCCTCGGCATAATATAATAATGAGCACCCTTAGCTCAACTGGATAGAGTACCTGACTACGAATCAGGCGGTTAGAGGTTCGACTCCTCTAGGGTGCATTTTTATCGGGAAGTAGCTCAGCTTGGTAGAGCACTTGGTTTGGGACCAAGGGGTCGCAGGTTCGAATCCTGTCTTCCCGATTTATGGCGGTGTAGCTCAGCTGGCTAGAGCGTCCGGTTCATACCCGGGAGGTCGGGGGTTCGATCCCCTTCGCCGCTATATATATGGATTTCTTGGACCTTTAGCTCAACTGGTTAGAGCACTCGGCTCATAACCGAGCGGTCGTAGGTTCGAGTCCTACAAGGTCCATATATTAATTATAATATTTGGAGGATTACCCAAGTCCGGCTGAAGGGAACGGTCTTGAAAACCGTCAGGCGTGTAAAAGCGTGCGTGGGTTCGAATCCCACATCCTCCTTATAATTAACGCGGGATGGAGCAGCTAGGTAGCTCGTCGGGCTCATAACCCGAAGGTCGTAGGTTCAAATCCTGCTCCCGCAATATGGCTCGGTAGCTCAGTTGGTAGAGCAATGGATTGAAGCTCCATGTGTCGGCGGTTCGATTCCGTCTCGCGCCATTTTGTTAAGCGGGTGTAGTTTAGTGGTAAAACTACAGCCTTCCAAGCTGTTGTCGCGAGTTCGATTCTCGTCACCCGCTTTATTTGGATATTATAGCCAAGCATTTGCTTGGGCGCGTAGCTCAGATGGTTAGAGCGCACGCCTGATAAGCGTGAGGTCGGTGGTTCGATTCCACTCGTGCCCATATTGGAGAATTACTCAAGAGGCTGAAGAGGACGGTTTGCTAAATCGTTAGGTCGGGTAACTGGCGCGGGGGTTCGAATCCCCCATTCTCCGTAGTATTATGACGAATTATCTTTTAGATAATTCGTTTTCTTTTTTTTGAGGTGACAAAATGAAAAATAGTTTTTATCGATTTCTTCTTTATGGGTTTATTATTATTCTATTTTTTGTAATGCTTTTTCTTTTGTCTTTACTAATAAAAAATTAACCAAGGATATCTCGTCTAATGTTTCGGGTTTTGTTACCAAAGTAGACTCAGTGGCTTCAGTTCCATTTACTGCTTTATCAAAATCTCATAATGTTATTTCTGATCTTTTATCAACTTATAATGAGAATCGAGATTTAAAAAAATCTTTATCTAATTTAGAAAATCAATCATCTATTATTTCTAACTTGCAAGAAGAGAATGATTCTTTAAGAGCTTCGCTTAATCTTTCGGACAAGCTAAGTCGTGATAATGTTCTCACTGCTGAAGTTTCCATGCGACCTTCTGTGACTTGGTTAAAAGAGTTAACGATTAATGTCGGTAAGTCTAAGAATGTTAGTAAGTCTATGCTAGCAACTTCTAATGGTGGAGTAATTGGTTTTGTAACTAAGGTATATGATGATACTACTACTATTTCTTTACTTTCTAGTAGTTCTAGTGATAGCTACCTTGCTTCTAGCGTCAAATCAGAGGATGATAACCAGATTTTCGGGATTATATCTCGTTATGATAATAAAAGAAGCTGTTAGAGATGACACAACTCAATTCATCTTCTAACGTTAAGGTTGGTACTGAAGTAGTTACAAGTGGTCTTGATGATGTATCAGTAAAGGATGTTCCAATTGGTACTGTAGACTCTGTGAGTGATTATGAAGGAAATCGTACGATTTTGGTAAAACCTTATGCTGATTTTGATAAAATTTCTTATGTTACTTTAGTTGGAGATGGTAAATAATATGAAATTATCCAAGTATTCTATTATTCCTTTCTTACTGAGTATTGTTCCTTTTCTATGGGATGGTCATATTTCGATGATCCTTAATCATTATTTATCTCCTGAATTTTTTCTATCATCTCATCTTTTCATTATTTATATTTTTATCTTAACTCTTGATTTTCCAAATAAGTATTCCTTTCTTTACCTTGTTTGTTTTGGATTTCTTTATGATACCTATTATTTCAAAACAGTTGGTATAGTAATTCTAACTCTGCCGCTGTTATGCTATCTGTTAACTCAGCTAGGTCGAATTGTTAAGAGAAATACCTATGTTGATTTTTTGTTAATGTTTTTATTCTTATTTCTCTTTGATGCCATAAATTTTGGCTTTGCCTTATTTTATGGTTTCTCCAATGAGTCTGTGACGGATTTTATTATTTATCAACTAAGTCCTAGTATAGTGTTTAATCTTTTGAGCTTTATCTTTATTAAACCTATTCTTGAAAAATTATTTTTGTATCTGTTAGTTGATAGATTTAAATAGAACTGTAATATTGGCGTAACAAAGTTTGCGCCATTTTTTGATACAATTAAAAGGTCTTATCGAAAAGGAGTAGTATTTTATATTATGAAAAAACGTATTCTTTCAGCAGTGTTGGTAAGTGGTGTAACCTTATCAGCAGCTGCATCAGTACATGCAGAGGATTATGATTCGCAAATCGCTGCTGCAGATAACGCAATTAGTAACCTTGCTTCTCAACAAGAGACTGCACAAGCGCAAGTTGCTACAATCCAATCTCAAGTATCTACACTTAGAACACAAAAATCAGAATTGGAAACTAAAAATGCTGAACTTGAAAAAGTATCAGCAGATTTGGAATCTGAAATTCAAGAATTATCAAGTAAAATTGTAGCTCGTCAAGATTCTTTGGCGAAACAAGCTCGTAGTGCTCAACAAAATAATACTGCGACTAGCTACATTAACTCTATCTTGAACTCTAAGTCAATCTCTGAAGCTATTACTCGTATCACAGCTATTTCAAAAGTTGTTACAGCTAATAATGACATGTTGACAAAACAAGAGTCTGATCAAAAAGAGCTTGCTGCAAAACAAGAACAAAACCAAGCTGCTATTAATGAGATTGCAACTAATAAAGCAGAACTTGAAACAACAGAAGCTGGTTTGACAACTCAACAAGCAGAACTAGAAGCAGCACAAGTTACTTTGGCTGCAGAATTGGCTACAGCTCAAGATGAAAAAACCATCACTTGTTTCTGCTAAATCAACTGCAGAAGCAGTGGCAGCTTCAACTGCAGCATCAGTTGCTCAGTCTCAAGCAATTGCAGAATCAGAGGCAGCAGCACAAGCGGTAGCATCTTCAGAAGCGGCAGCATTTGTAGCTCAATCAGAGGCGGCAGCAACTTCAGAAGCAGTAGCTCAACCTTCAGAAGCTACTGTTTCAGAAACAGCAACAGCCTCAGAAGCAGCACAAGAACCTGTTTCATCAGAAACTTCAGAAACAACTCAAGAGCCAACTGTTGCAACTTCAGAAGCAACACAAGAGCCTGAAGCACAGCCAGAATCAGCTGCCTCAGAGGCACAACAAGAGCCTGCTGCTCCAGCAACATCTGAAGCACAACCAGAATCAGCTGCTCCAGCAGCTTCAGAAGCACCAGCTCCTGCTAGCGAAGCACCAGCAGCAACTTCAGAAGCACCAGCAAGTCAAGCACCTGCAGCTTCAGAAGCACCAGCTCCAGCAGCTGAAACACCTAAGGTATCAGCTGCCTCAACTCCTAATACATATCCTGTTGGTCAATGTACTTGGGGTGCTAAATCATTAGCTTCATGGGTTGGTAACTACTGGGGTAATGCTAAAAACTGGATTGCTAGCGCACAAGCAGCTGGCCACTCAGTTGGTACAACTCCTGTAGCCGGAGCAATTGCGGTTTGGCCAAATGATGGTGGTGGTTATGGTCACGTAGCTTACGTCACATCAGCATCAAGTGCAAATTCAATTCAAGTTATGGAATCAAACTATGCTGGTAACATGTCAATCGGTAACTACCGTGGTACATTTGATCCAACATCTTCAGCTCATGGTGGTTCTGTATACTATATTTACCCATAATGACTACAAGAAGGCGATTCGAATTTTCTCGAATCGTTTTTTATTTTATAGCAAAATGTCTTTACTTTCTGGAATTACTTTTAGCCGGGAAAATGTCGAGGTTAAGGTTAAATCTTTTTAGTCTTGTTAAGTTACTGTGACACCATTTATTTTGCATTGAAAATCAATCTAAAAAAAGGTAGAATGGTTTAGTAGATATTTTGGAGGAAATCATGTCTTATACGAATTTGAAGTTGTTTGCTTTATCGTCTAACCAGGAATTAGCAGCAAAAGTTGCTGATAAAATGGGTATTGAACTCGGAAAATCAAGTGTTCGTGAATTTTCAGATGGTGAGATTCAAGTTAATATTGAAGAATCTATCCGTGGTCATCACGTTTTTATTCTTCAATCTACAAGCTCTCCTGTAAATGATAATTTGATGGAAATCTTGATTATGGTTGATGCGCTAAAACGTGCAAGTGCAGAAACGATTAGTGTTGTTATGCCTTATTATGGTTATGCACGTCAAGACCGTAAGGCACGTTCACGTGAGCCAATCACATCTAAATTGGTTGCTAATATGCTTGAGGTTGCAGGTGTTGATCGACTTTTGACAGTTGACCTCCATGCTTCTCAAATTCAAGGATTCTTTGATATTCCTGTAGATCATTTGATGGGTGCACCACTTATTGCAGATTACTTTGATCGTGCTGGTCTTACTGGAGATGATGTTGTTGTTGTTTCTCCAGACCATGGTGGTGTGACTCGTGCACGAAAACTTGCTCAATGTTTGAAAACACCAATCGCAATCATTGATAAACGTCGTAGTGTTGATAAAATGAACACTTCTGAGGTTATGAATATCATTGGCAACGTTGAAGGTAAAACATGTATCTTGATTGATGATATGATTGATACTGCAGGTACAATCTGTCATGCGGCGGATGCGCTTGCTGAAGCTGGTGCAACTCATGTCTATGCCTCATGTACTCACCCTGTATTGTCAGGTCCAGCACTTGATAATATTCAAAAAATCTGCTATTGAGAAGCTTGTTGTATTGGACACGATTTATCTTCCAGAAGAACGTTTGATTGATAAGATTGAACAAATTTCAATTGCTGATTTGATTTCAGAGGCAATTATTCGTATTCATGAAAAACGTCCATTGTCACCTTTGTTTGAAATGGGCCATAAATAGACTAAAGCTAGCTTGGGCTAGCTTTTTTTGGTGTTTAAATGCGTTTGAGTTTTTGATATAATGTAAGGCATAATTGCAAAGAGGTGACAGTGATGGATTTAACACAACGTTTTAATAAAAATTTAGATAAGATTGAAGTTTCGATGATTCGTCAGTTTGACCAATCAATTTCAGATGTACCAGGTATCAAAAAGTTGACACTTGGTGAACCTGATTTTACGACTCCAGATCATGTGAAAGAAGCAGCTAAAGCTGCTATCGATGCTAACCAGTCTCACTATACAGGTATGGCAGGACTTCCTGCTTTGCGTCAAGCTGCGGCAGATTTTGTTAAGGAAAAATATAATCTTACTTATAATCCAGATAATGAAATTTTGGTGACTATTGGAGCTACAGAAGCCCTTTCTGCAACTTTGACTGCTATTTTGGAGCCAGGAGATACGATTCTTTTACCTGCACCAGCCTATCCTGGATATGAGCCGATTGCAAATTTAGTTGGTGCTGAAATTGTTGAAATTGATACAACAGCTAATGATTTTGTTTTGACTCCGGAGATGTTAGAAAAGGCAATTTTGGAGCAGGGAGATAAGCTTAAAGCAGTTTTGCTTAACTACCCAACTAACCCAACAGGTGTGACTTACTCACGTCAACAGATTAAAGATTTGGCTGAAGTTCTGAAAAAATTCGATATTTTTGTTGTTAGCGATGAAGTTTACTCTGAGCTAACTTATGTGGACCAACATGTATCTATTGCTGAGTATTTGCCAGAACAAACGATTTTGATTAATGGTTTGTCTAAATCTCATGCGATGACGGGCTGGCGTATTGGTTTGATTTTTGCACCTGCAGTCTTGACGGCTCAGTTGATTAAGAGTCACCAGTATTTGGTAACAGCTGCAGCTACTATGGCACAATTTGCAGCTATTGAAGCCTTATCTGCTGGTAAAGATGATGCCCAACCAATGAAAGTTGAGTATTTGAAGCGTCGTGATTATATTCTTGAAAAAATGACTGAACTTGGTTTCAAAATTATTAAACCTGATGGTGCTTTCTATATCTTTGCTAAGATTCCAGAAGGCTATACTCAAGATTCCTTTAAGTTCTGTCAAGACTTTGCTCGTGAAAAAGCTATTGCGATTATCCCAGGGGTTGCTTTTGGGAAGTATGGCGAAGGCTATGTTCGTTTGTCGTATGCAGCTAGCATGGATACTATTGAAACAGCTATGGCTCGTTTGAAAGAGTTTATGGAAGAACATGCAGAAGCTTGAGAGTAGAGGGCTTGTCCTCTTCAATCGTAATTATCGTGAGAACGATAAGCTAGTTAAGATTTTTACCGAGCAAGCTGGTAAACGGATGTTTTTTGTTAGAGGTGGTGGGTCAGGTAAATTAAGTGCTGTGATTCAACCTTTAACCATCGCTGAATTCATGATGACTGTAAATGATGAGGGCTTATCTTTCATAGAGGATTATAGCCAGGCAGAGTCCTTCAAGGAAATTACAAGCGATATTTTCAAGCTGTCTTATGCGACTTATTTAGCTGCTCTGACGGATGCTGCTATTGCTGACGGTGTGGCAGATGCGCAATTATTTGCATTCTTGGAGAAGATGCTTGAATTAATGGAAGAAGGCTTGGATTATGAAATCTTGACTAATATCTTTGAGATTCAGGTTTTAGACCGTTTCGGTGTACGATTGAATTTTCACGAGTGTGTCTTTTGCCATCGTGTGGGCCTTCCTTTTGATTTTTCGTATAAGTTCTCGGGGCTACTTTGTCCAAATCATTATGCAGAGGATGAAAGGCGTAGTCACTTAGATCCTAATGTACCTTATCTTTTAGATTGTTTTCAGGGGCTTTCTTTTGAGGAATTGAGAAGCATATCTGTTAAGGATGACATGAAACGAAAGCTACGACATTTTATTGATGACCTCTATGATAATTATGTTGGAATACATCTTAAAAGTAAGAAGTTTATTGATAATCTAAATTCTTGGGGTCATATTATGAATAAAGAAGATAGTGCTGACTAGACATTATCTTCTTTTTGTTTCACGTGAAACAGGAAAGTAATGGTTTTCAGTCTCAGGGGTTAAAATGCAAGTCAGTTCGTGCTATAATAAGAAGATAATAAGCTGAAAGACTCTGCTAGAAACAGGGAACTAGTCTATTTTAGTTACATAATATTTTATTGATAGAAATCTGAGTTTATGTTTTATGGCAGAGGACAAGAGGGAGAATGCTATGCATGTAATTGCAGTAGATGCTATGGGTGGCGATAATGCGCCACAAGCAATTGTAGAGGGTGTCAACCAAGCTATAGCAGATTTCAAAGATATTGAAATCCAGCTTTATGGTGATGAAGCTAAAATTAAGACCTATTTGACAGCGAATGAACGTGTGAGCATTGTGCATACTGATGAAAAGATAAATTCGGATGATGAGCCAGCTAAAGCCATTCGTAAGAAGAAAAAAGCTTCAATGGTCTTAGGTGCACAGGCTGTTAAGGAGAAAAAAGCAGGTGCCGTGATTTCTGCGGGAAATACAGGTGCCCTTCTGGCTGCAGGTCTCTTTGTGGTCGGACGTATTAAGGGAGTTGAGCGTCCAGGTCTTATGTCAACAATGCCAAGTTTTACTGGTCAACCCTTTGATATGCTTGATTTGGGTGCTAATGCGGAAAATACAGCTAGTCATTTGCATCAATATGCTATTTTAGGATCTTTCTATGCTAAAAATGTGCGTGGAATTGCCAACCCTCGTGTAGGTCTCCTTAATAATGGGACTGAGGAAACAAAGGGGGATAGTCTTCGTAAGGAGGCTTTTGAGCTCTTATCTAAGGAGCCAAGTATTAACTTTGTTGGTAATGTTGAGGCGCGTGAAATTATGTCTGGAGCTGCTGATGTGGTCGTAGCTGATGGTTTCACCGGAAATGCAGTTCTTAAGGCAATCGAAGGAACGGGACTTGGTGCTATGAAGACCCTTAAGTCAGCTATCATGAATGGTGGTCTTAAAGCTAAGTTAGGTGCCTTCCTATTGAAAGACAGCCTAAAAGGGATGAAAGAGACTATGGATTACTCTAGCGCTGGAGGTGCGGTTCTCTTTGGTCTTAAAGCTCCCGTAGTAAAATGTCATGGATCTAGTGATGCTAAGGCGGTTTACTACACTATTAAGCAGGTTCGTACGATGCTTGATACTAAGGTTGTTGAGCAGCTAGTTGAAGCCTTTAGTCCGAAAGAGGAGGCTAACTGATGAGTAGAGTAGAAATTCTTCAGAAAATGCAGCTCGTAATTCAAGAGCAGATGGGTAAAGAGGACATTGTTTTAACCGAAGCTACCAAATTAGATGACTTGGGTGTGGATTCAATAGAGCTTATGGAATTCATTATTAATTTGGAGGATGAGTTCGATCTTGAGATTTCCGATGATACTATTGACCATATGGTTAAGGTAGCTGATTTGTTGGACTATTTGTCTGAGGAATTGAATAAAGAATAAGAAAGCTAGACGTAATAATATAATAGTTGTGTACTATACGATTGTTATTTTGTTGGAGTGAGGCAAGAAACTAAATGTTATATGGATTTAGTTCTGTCACACTCCTTTTTTCTATACATTATTTATTAAGAAACTCTAAAAAAGGACTAAAACACGAACATTACTTTTTTACTCAAGTAATAAAGTTTGCTATATGTTGGTTTTTGGATTCTGGTGTGGTATAATTAAGACGAATAAACTTGAAAGGCGAACAATTCCATGTCAAACCAACTGATTTATACTGGGAAAGCTAAAGATATTTATAGTACAGAAGACGAAAATGTGATTAAGTCGGTCTATAAGGACCAGGCAACCATGCTTAATGGTGCTCGTAAGGAGACTATTAAAGGAAAAGGTTTGCTAAATAATCAGATTTCGTCTCTTATTTTTGAAAAAATTGAATGCTGCGGGTGTAGCTACTCACTTTATCGAACGTATTTCTGATACCGAACAACTTAACAAGAAAGTTACTATCATTCCTTTGGAGGTTGTTCTTCGTAATGTGACTGCGGGTTCTTTCTCTAAACGTTTTGGCGTTGAAGAAGGTTTGGACTTGAAAACTCCAATCGTTGAATTTTACTACAAGAACGATGATTTGGATGACCCATTCATCAATGATGAGCATGTGAAGTTCTTGGATATTGCCAATGATGAACAAATTGCTTATATCAAGGAAGAAACGCGTCGTATCAATGAATTACTAAAAGATTGGTTTGCACAAATTGGTCTTCGCTTGATTGACTTCAAATTGGAATTTGGTTTTGATAAGGATGGCAAGATTATCTTGGCAGATGAATTCTCACCAGATAACTGCCGCCTTTGGGATGCTGAAGGGCACCATATGGACAAGGATGTCTTCCGTCGTGATCTTGGTAGCTTGACAGATGTTTATGAAGTTGTATTGGAAAAATTGCAAGGATTGAAGTAGCCTTTTACAAATAGAATACTTGGTCTTCACTACAATCTTTAAGTAGAAATAGATAAAGGAAATAAAATGGATAAACGTATTTTCGTTGAGAAAAAGCTGATTTTCGTGTGAAATCTCAGTCTTTAGTAAAAGAATTAAAGCATAATCTTCAGTTGAAAACTTTGAATGATCTTCGTATTGTTCAGGTTTACGATGTCTTTAATTTGGCAGAGGACTTGTTTGCGCGTGCGGAAAAACACATCTTCTCTGAGCAAGTGACTGATACTGTTTTGGACGAGGCTGCGGTTAAGGCTGATCTTGAGAAGTATGCTTTCTTTGCTATCGAAAGTTTGCCTGGTCAATTTGACCAACGTGCAGCATCTTCACAAGAAGCTTTGCTTTTGCTTGGTAGTTCAAATGACGTAACAGTGAACACAGCGCAATTGTACTTGGTTAACAAGGATATCGATGCGAATGAGTTGGAAGCTGTCAAAAACTACCTTTTGAACCCAGTGGATTCTCGTTTCAAAGATATCACTGTTGGTATTGCTAAACAGGATTTCTCTGAGTCTGACAAGACCATTCCAAGCTTGGATTTCTTTGAAACTTATACGGCAGAAGATTTTGCTAAGTATAAGGCAGAGCAAGGATTGGCCATGGAAGTGGATGACCTTCTCTTCATTCAAGATTACTTCAAGTCTATTGGACGTGTGCCAACTGAGACTGAGCTTAAGGTTTTGGATACTTACTGGTCTGACCACTGCCGTCACACAACTTTTGAGACTGAGTTGAAGAATATCGACTTCTCAGCATCTAAATTTGAAAAACAATTGCAAGCGACTTATGACAAATATATTGCCATGCGTGATGAGTTGGGACGTACAGAAAAACCTCAAACCTTGATGGATATGGCGACTATTTTTGGTCGCTATGAGCGTGCTAATGGTCGTTTGGATGACATGGAAGTGTCTGATGAAATCAATGCTTGCTCAGTTGAAATTGAAGTGGATGTCAATGGTGTGAAAGAACCATGGCTTCTCATGTTCAAGAACGAAACTCACAACCACCCAACTGAGATTGAACCATTTGGTGGAGCGGCTACTTGTATCGGTGGTGCCATTCGTGACCCATTGTCAGGGCGTTCATACGTTTACCAAGCCATGCGTATCTCAGGTGCTGGTGATATTACAACACCAATTGCTGAAACTCGTGCTGGTAAATTGCCACAACAAGTGATTTCTAAAACAGCAGCTCACGGTTATTCTTCATACGGTAACCAAATTGGTCTTGCAACAACCTATGTTCGTGAATACTTCCACCCAGGTTTCGTTGCTAAGCGTATGGAGCTAGGTGCCGTGGTCGGTGCGGCTCCTAAGGAAAATGTTGTCCGTGAAAAACCTGAAGCAGGTGATGTGATTATCTTGCTCGGTGGTAAGACTGGACGTGATGGTGTCGGTGGTGCGACAGGTTCATCTAAAGTTCAAACGGTTGAATCTGTTGAAACAGCAGGTGCTGAGGTTCAAAAAGGGAATGCCATCGAAGAACGTAAGATTCAACGTCTTTTCCGTAATGGGGAAGTGACACGTCTTATCAAGAAATCAAATGACTTTGGTGCTGGTGGTGTCTGTGTGGCTATCGGTGAATTGGCAGATGGTCTTGAAATTGATCTAGACAAAGTGCCATTGAAATACCAAGGTTTGAACGGTACAGAAATTGCCATTTCTGAGTCTCAAGAACGTATGGCTGTAGTGGTTCGTCCAGAAGATGTAGACGCCTTCGTTGCTGAATGTAATAAAGAAAATATTGATGCTGTTGTCGTTGCGACAGTGACTGAAAAACCAAATCTTGTTATGCACTGGAATGGCGAAACCATCGTTGATTTGGAACGTCGTTTCCTTGATACAAATGGTGTGCGTGTAGTTGTAGATGCTAAGGTAGTTGACAAGGATGTCAAGCTTCCAGAAGAACGTCAAACATCTGCTGAAACCCTTGAAGCTGATACTCTTGAAGTCTTGGCTGACCTTAACCATGCCAGTCAAAAAGGTTTACAAACCATCTTCGATAGCTCAGTTGGTCGTTCAACAGTCAATCACCCACTTGGTGGTCGCTACCAAATCACACCAACTGAAGCTTCTGTACAGAAATTGCCAGTCCAACATGGTGTGACAACAACTGCTTCTGTCATGGCGCAAGGGTTCAACCCTTATGTAGCAGAATGGTCTCCATATCATGGTGCGGCTTATGCGGTCATCGAAGCAACCGCTCGCTTGGTTGCTACTGGTGCAAACTGGTCTAAGGCTCGCTTCTCTTATCAAGAATACTTCGAGCGTATGGATAAACAAGCAGAGCGTTTTGGTCAACCAGTATCAGCTCTTCTTGGATCAATTGAAGCTCAGATTCAACTTGGTTTGCCATCTATCGGTGGTAAAGACTCTATGTCTGGTACCTTTGAAGAATTGACAGTACCACCAACCTTGGTTGCTTTTGGTGTCACAACTGCAGATAGCCGTAAGGTCCTTTCTCCAGAATTTAAAGCTGCTGGTGAAAATATCTATTACATCCCAGGTCAAGCTTTGGCACAAGAAATTGACTTCAATCTTATCAAGTCTAACTTTGCTCAATTTGAAGCCATCCAAGGTGACCATAAAGTCACATCTGCATCAGCTGTCAAATATGGTGGTGTCGTTGAAGCTCTTGCCCTTGCAACATTTGGTAACCATATTGGTGCCACTGTAACCCTTGAAAATCTTGAGACTGCCTTGACAGCTCAATTGGGTGGATTCGTCTTCACATCTCCGGAAGAGATTTCAGGTGTTGCCAAGATTGGACAAACAGTAGCTGACTTTACACTAACTGTCAATGATGTAACGCTTGATGGACACAAACTTGACAGTGCCTTCCAAGGTAAATTGGAAGAAGTTTACCCAACGGAATTTGCACAAGCAACTGAGTTGGAAGAAGTGCCAGCTGTGGCATCAGATGCTGTGATCAAAGCTAAAGAAACAGTTGAGACACCAGTAGTTTACATTCCAGTATTCCCAGGTACTAACTCTGAGTACGATTCAGCTAAGGCCTTTGAAAAAGAAGGTGCAAAAGTTAACTTGGTACCATTTGTAACACTTAATGAAGAAGCTATTGTCAAGTCTGTTGACACTATGGTTGACAATATCGAAAAAGCTAACATTATCTTCTTTGCAGGTGGCTTCTCAGCAGCGGATGAACCAGATGGATCAGCTAAATTTATCGTTAACATCTTGCTCAATGAAAAAGTACGTGCAGCCATTGATAGCTTCATCGAACGTGGTGGTTTGATTATTGGCATCTGTAACGGATTCCAAGCCCTTGTTAAATCAGGTCTTCTTCCATACGGTAACTTTGAAGATGCAAGCAGCACGAGTCCAACCCTCTTCTACAATGATGCCAACCAACACGTGGCTAAGATGGTTGAAACACGTATTGCCAACACTAACTCACCATGGCTTGCCGGAGTAGAAGTTGGTGACATCCATGCCATCCCAGTATCACACGGTGAAGGTAAATTTGTCGTGACAGATGAGGAATTTGCAGAGCTTCGTGACAATGGTCAAATCTTTACCCAATATGTTGACTTCGAAGGTAAACCAAGCATGGATTCTAAATACAATCCTAACGGATCTGTGAATGCTATCGAAGGTATCACAAGTAAGAACGGTCAAATTATTGGTAAGATGGGTCACTCAGAACGTTTCGAAGACGGTCTCTTCCAAAATATTCCAGGAAATAAAGACCAACACCTCTTTGCGTCAGCGGTTAAATACTTTACTGGAAAATAATAGAGTGCCAAGTGCACTCAGTAATGATATTTTTCAATGTAGCAGTAGTTCTAAAGAGCTTAAAATCTTGAGTTCACATTAGTGGAACGAGAGGCTAGGAACAGTTTTTCGTTTGCATAACATTAGGAAAATATCAAAAATAAAAGGTATAAAAAATGACATACGAAGTTAAATCTCTTAATGAAGAATGTGGTGTTTTTGGTATCTGGGGTCACCCGGATGCTGCCAAATTAACTTATTTCGGACTTCACAGTCTCCAACACCGTGGTCAAGAGGGAGCAGGAATTCTCTCAAATGATGCGGGTCAATTGAAGCGTCATCGTGATATGGGGCTTCTCTCAGAAGTTTTCCGTGATCCAGCCAACTTGGACAAGCTAACTGGAACGGCTGCTATCGGTCATGTTCGTTATGCGACTGCTGGTGAAGCTTCTGTAGACAATATTCAACCTTTCTTGTTTAAGTTTTATGACAATCAGTTTGGACTTGCCCACAACGGGAAACTTGACCAATGCGAAGTCACTTAGACGTGAGTTGGAAAAAAATCGGGGCAATCTTTAACTCGACTTCTGACTCAGAAATTTTGGCTCACTTGATTCGTCGTAGCCACAACCCATCCTTTATGGGCAAGGTGAAAGAAGCTTTGAACACTGTTAAAGGTGGATTTGCTTATCTCCTCATGCTTGAGGACAAGCTAATTGCAGCCTTGGATCCAAATGGTTTCCGTCCCCTTTCTATTGGTAAGATGGCCAATGGAGCTATCGTGGTTTCATCCGAAACCTGTGCCTTTGAAGTAGTTGGAGCAGAGTGGATTCGCGATGTAAATCCAGGTGAAGTTGTTATCATCGATGATAATGGCATCACTTACGATACCTATACAACGGATACGCAATTGGCTGTTTGTTCGATGGAGTATATCTACTTTGCCCGTCCTGATTCAAATATCCAAGGGGTCAATGTCCATACAGCTCGTAAACGTATGGGTGCTCAATTGGCACGTGAGTTCAAACATGAAGCAGATATTGTCGTTGGTGTGCCTAATTCATCACTTAGCGCAGCCATGGGATTTGCGGAAGAATCAGGCTTGCCAAATGAAATGGGCTTGATTAAAAACCAATACACCCAACGTACCTTTATCCAACCAACACAAGAATTGCGTGAGCAAGGGGTTCGTATGAAGCTCTCTGCCGTATCAGGTGTTGTTAAAGGCAAACGTGTGGTTATGATTGACGACTCTATTGTACGTGGGACAACATCACGTCGTATCGTTAATTTGCTAAAAGAAGCAGGAGCAACAGAGGTCCACGTAGCAATCGGTAGCCCAGCCCTTGCCTACCCATGTTTCTACGGTATCGATATTCAAACACGTAAGGAATTGATTGCGGCCAATCATACAGTTGAGGAAACACGCGAAATCATTGGAGCGGATAGCTTGACTTACTTGTCTATTGATGGCTTGATTGATTCTATTGGAATTGACACAGATGCACCAAACGGTGGCCTTTGTGTGGCTTACTTTGATGGTAAATATCCAACACCATTGTATGACTACGAAGAACGCTATTTGGAAAGTTTGAAAGAACACACTTCTTTCTATTAAGAGCAGTGCAGAAGAAAAAAAGAGGAAAAAATTATGTCTAAAAATGCTTACGCGCAGTCTGGCGTAGACGTTGAAGCAGGTTATGAAGTTGTTGAACGTATCAAAAAACACGTTGCCCGTACAGAGCGTGCAGGTGTCATGGGAGCTCTCGGTGGCTTTGGTGGTATGTTCGACCTTTCAAAAACAGGTGTCAAAGAGCCTGTTTTGATCTCAGGTACAGATGGTGTCGGTACTAAACTCATGCTTGCTATTAAGTACGACAAACACGATACTATCGGTCAAGACTGTGTTGCTATGTGTGTTAACGATATCATCGCCGCAGGTGCTGAGCCCCTTTACTTCCTTGACTACGTAGCAACTGGTAAAAATGAACCAGCTAAATTGGAGCAGGTCGTTGCTGGTGTTGCTGAAGGTTGTGTGCAAGCTGGTGCAGCCCTTATTGGTGGTGAAACTGCTGAAATGCCTGGTATGTATGGTGAAGACGACTATGATTTGGCAGGTTTCGCGGTAGGTATCGCAGAAAAATCTCAAATCATCGACGGCTCAAAAGTAGCTGAAGGTGACGTGCTTCTTGGACTTTCTTCAAGTGGTATCCACTCAAATGGTTACTCACTCGTGCGTCGTGTCTTTTCTGATTACACAGGTGAAGAAGTTCTTCCAGAACTTGAAGGCAAAAAACTTAAAGACGTTCTTCTTGAACCAACTCGTATCTACGTCAAAGCAGCTTTGCCACTCATCAAAGAAGAATTGGTTAACGGTATTGCTCACATCACAGGTGGTGGTTTCATCGAAAATGTACCACGTATGTTCTCAGATGACTTGGCTGCTGAAATTGATGAAAGCAAAGTGCCAGTTCTTCCAATTTTCAAAGCCCTTGAAAAATATGGCCAAATCAAACATGAAGAAATGTTTGAAATCTTCAACATGGGTATTGGTCTCATGCTTGCGGTTAAACCAGAAAATGTTGAACGTGTTAAAGAACTTCTTGACGAACCTGTTTATGAAATCGGTCGTATTGTGAAGAAAGATGGCGCAAGTGTGGTGATTAAATAATGGCTAAAAGGATTGCTGTTTTTGCCTCTGGCAACGGCTCAAACTTCCAGGTGATTGCGGAACAATTTCCAGTAGAATTTGTTTTTTCAGACCATCGGGATGCCTATGTCTTAGAACGTGCCAAAAACCTTGGTGTGGCTAGCCATGCTTTTGAACTCAAAGAATTTGACAATAAAGCGTCTTATGAAGAAGCTATCGTCAAACTCTTGGATGAGCACCAGATTGATTTGGTTTGTTTGGCCGGTTATATGAAAATCGTCGGCCCAACCTTGCTAGCAGCTTATGAAGGCCGTATCATCAATATTCACCCGGCTTATCTTCCTGAATTTCCAGGTGCTCATGGTATTGAGGATGCTTGGAATGCAGGTGTTGACCAGTCTGGTGTGACTATTCATTGGGTGGATTCTGGCGTTGATACCGGTAAGGTCATCAAACAAGTACGTGTACCACGATTAGCTAATGATACCATTGAAAGCTTTGAAGCCCGCATTCATGAAGCGGAGTACAAGTTGTATCCAGAGGTGTTGGATAGTTTGGGAGTGGAGAGGAAATGATGAATTATAACGAATTGGATGGTTATAAACTTTTTTTTGAAAAAGTCTTTCCAAGTATGTCTGATACAGATATCTTAAATGAGCTGTGGAATTTTGCAAATACTTCGCTTTATAAAATTGAGTATCCAGAGGCAGGGGAAGCTTGGAAAGATTTAAAACAGTCAATTGATGAAAGAAGTAAAGGCATAAACAAGCGAGGCAATACTGTTTATGTTCGTACATTTGGTAATAAGAAAGATAGAGAATCTGAGGAATTGCTGAGGTGTTTTTATAAGCACGTTTATGGTATTGACTTTATTAAAATAGATAAAAGCAATAACCAAAAGCCAACTTCTGTTTTACAAAAATACACGGACTATAGTAAAAAGAACAGTATAAGAAAAAGAAATTAGTAAATTACCAAATATCACATATATTTGGTAAAACACTTAATTGCTACGCATTTGCTGCCCCATGGAATGTAGTATATTTACCCAAAATTTTAGACCCATTTACTGGTCATGAAAGCAAAGGTTTTTTAACTAGAGAATTCACAAAAAAACTGCAAAAAATGATGCTCGAAAATTATAAGGATATGATTGTAGAATATAATGAAAAAATGGAATCTATTTTTACGGACAAAATTAAGAGTTTTAAGTTTCAAAAGGAAGCTTTAATCACTAAATTTGGCAAAGATAGGGTGGAAAAATTTTTTGACGAAATAGATAAAATTTTTCAAAAATTGAATTACCAAAGGAGGAATTATGACTAAACGCGCCTTAATCAGCGTCTCAGACAAAGCGGGCATTGTTGAATTTGCCCAAGAACTCAAAAAACTTGGTTGGGATATTATCTCAACAGGTGGGACAAAGGTTGCCCTTGACAATGCTGGGGTAGACACTATCGCCATCGACGATGTAACTGGTTTCCCAGAAATGATGGACGGTCGTGTGAAGACTCTCCACCCAAATATCCACGGTGGTCTCCTCGCTCGTCGTGACCTCGATAGCCACCTTCAAGCGGCTAAGGACAATAATATCGAACTTATCGACCTTGTTGTGGTAAACCTTTATCCATTCAAGGAAACCATCCTCAAACCAGATGTGACTTACGCTGATGCGGTTGAAAACATTGATATCGGTGGTCCATCAATGCTTCGTTCAGCAGCTAAAAATCACGCTAGCGTAACAGTTGTGGTAGATCCTGCTGATTATGCTGTTGTTCTTGACGAATTGTCAGCGAACGGCGAAACAAGCTACGAAACTCGCCAACGTTTGGCAGCAAAAGTATACCGTCACACAGCTTCATATGATGCTTTGATTGCGGAATACTTCACAGCTCAAGTGGGTGAAACAAAACCTGAAAAACTCACTTTGACCTATGACCTCAAGCAACCAATGCGTTACGGTGAAAACCCTCAACAAGACGCAGACTTCTACCAAAAAGGTTTGCCAACGGCTTACTCAATTGCTTCAGCTAAACAGCTTAACGGTAAAGAATTGTCATTCAACAATATCCGTGACGCTGATGCCGCTATCCGTATCATCCGTGATTTCAAAGACCGTCCAACAGTTGTGGCTCTCAAACACATGAACCCATGTGGTATCGGTCAAGCTGACGACATCGAAACAGCTTGGGACTATGCTTATGAAGCTGACCCAGTATCAATCTTTGGTGGAATCGTAGTCCTCAACCGTGAAGTGGACGCTGCGACAGCTAAGAAAATGCACGGTGTCTTCCTTGAAATCATCATTGCACCAAGCTACACAGACGAAGCGCTTGAAATCTTGACAACCAAGAAGAAAAACTTGCGTATCCTTGAGTTGCCATTTGACGCTCAAGATGCTAGCGAAGTGGAAGCAGAATACACCGGTGTTGTTGGTGGTCTCCTCGTTCAAAACCAAGACGTGGTGAAAGAAATCCCAGCTGACTGGCAAGTGGTGACGAAACGCCAACCAACTGAGACAGAAGCAACAGCTCTTGAGTTTGCTTGGAAAGCTATCAAGTACGTCAAATCAAACGGCATTATTGTAACTAATGACCACATGACACTTGGTGTTGGCCCAGGTCAAACCAATCGAGTGGCTTCAGTCCGTATTGCTATTGACCAAGCTAAAAACCGTCTTGACGGCGCTGTTCTTGCTTCAGATGCTTTCTTCCCATTTGCGGATAACGTGGAAGAAATCGCCAAAGCAGGTATTAAAGCGATCATCCAACCGGGTGGATCAGTCCGTGACCAAGAGTCAATCGAAGCTGCGGATAAACATGGTTTGACCATGATCTTTACAGGCGTTCGTCACTTCCGTCATTAAGAATTTACAAAGCATCCAAGAAATTGGATGTTTTTTAGATTCCTTAAGTTTCCTTTAAGCTCTCCAAGTTATACTAATACCATCCTAAAAAATCTTTCTTTTCATAAATCTCCTAAAAGCTCAGCTATCTGCTGGGCTTTTTTCATTTCAAGAGTATAAAAAAAATCAACCGTTC
>OIEK01000186.1_pt1 | contig 19866 bp, 21 predicted proteins | sample 1581821 | NCBI WGS metagenome assembly OIEK01 (sample SAMN03281017, study PRJEB24777) | human gut metagenome | isolation source: fecal sample PR221 from 1 month old male Chinese infant, caesarean... | reverse complement strand
CTTTTTGTTACTTTTTTTTGCTTCTTGAAGAATATTGATTTTTTCAATTTTAACATCAGTTTTTGGTTTATCGTTGGCACCAACTTCGACTTTGGCAATTTTATCGACAATATCCATTCCTTTGGTAACTTGACCGAAAACAGTATGTTTTTTATCAAGAGAAGGATAGCCGCCTTTTTTTGTAAGCATCAATGATTGCTTTTGGATAATCATCATATAAAAGACCATCAGATTGATCATCTGTATTTTGGACAATAAAGAACTGACTGCCGTTAGTGTTAGGTCCTGCATTCGCCATTGATAATGCGCCACGAATGTTATATAACTGGTTTGAAAATTCATCTTCAAATGGTTTATTCCAGATGCTGTTTCCGCCAGTTCCATCACCGCTAGGATCGCCACCTTGGATCATAAAGTTATTGATGACGCGGTGGAAAGTCAAGCCATCATAATAGCCATCTTTGGCATGTTTCATAAAGTTCTCGACAGTTTTTGGAGCCTGTTTAGGAAATAGTTTGATTTCAATATTTCCCATTGAAGTAACCATTTGGACTAAGTCTTGATCTTCGGCAACTTTGTCATCTAGTTGTGGTAAATCTAGTGAATTTAAGTCGACCGAATCCTTTGTTTTGCTTTCACTGGATTTAGCGACAGAATCACTCGTTGCGGTCGTGCCTTTATTATTGGTTGTGTTACAGCCTGCTAAAAGCAAGGTGAATGCTGCAACTGAAGCAACAGCAAGCATTTTCTTATGTTTCATCTGTTTTCCTCTTCCTTTCACACTGACAATTAGGTTCTTTTTTATCATAACAAAAGAGAAGATAACAAACCAGTGGAATTTTTATAAGATTTCCTATAGGAAAGGTGTAGACCACTTTTGTTTTTTTTGTTACAATGTAAGCAGATACATTATTATGTTTTACAATTTAGGAGGCAATCACATGGGAAAATTAGGTATTTCAATTTATCCAGAACGTTCAACATTTGAAAAGGACAAAGCATATTTGGATTTGGCTCATAAATACGGCTTTAAGCGTGTCTTTACTAGTTTATTGCAAATCAATGATGATCGGGAAAAGGTATTAGCAGAGTTTAAAAAAGTCGTAGATTACGCCAACCAATTAGGTATGGAAGTGATGGTCGATATTAATCCTGCATTGTTCGAACAATTAGGCATCTCTTATGATGATTTATCATTTTTCCATGATATGGGCGCTTACGGTATTCGTTTAGATCTTGGTTTTACTGGGCAAGAAGAGGCGAATATGACAAGAAACCCTTATGGTATTAAAATTGAAATTAATATGAGTTCAGGGACAAGTTATGTAGATAATATTATGGCCTACTCACCAAACACAGAAAATTTACTAGGCTCACATAATTTCTATCCACATCGCTATACAGGCTTAGGCTATGATCATTTTGTTTATTGTTCAGAAAAATTTAGAAAATATAATTTAAATACGATGGCGTTTGTGAACTCACACGATGCTACATTTGGACCATGGCCGACACAAGATGGGTTATGTTCTTTGGAAGACCACCGCGATTTAGAAATTGCAACGCAAGTTAAGCATTTAGTTTTAACAGGATTAATCGATGATATTTCTGTCGGAAATGCTTATGCCTCAGAAGCAGAATTAGCAGCAATGGCAGAAGCCTTTCATGCACCGTATCCTTCGATCAAAGTGGATACAGAACCAGAAATCACAGAAGATGAAAGAATTGCATTGTTCGATAACTTACACAGTTATCGTGGAGATCGTTCTGATTACGTTTTGCGTTCAACAATGACACGTGTTTACTATAAAGATCGTCCTTTCCCAGCTCATACAACGAGAGATATTGTTCGAGGCGATGTCTTGATTGACAACGTTGGCTATGGACAATACAAAGGGGAAACACAAATTGCTTTAAAAGAAATGAAAAATGATGGCCGTGTAAATGTGGTTGGTCGTATTTCTGATGACGAACGTTTCTTATTAGAATTTTTGAAACCATGGTCAAGTTTTAAACTTATTGAAAATAAATAATTTTTAGTTTCCTATAAATAGATAAGTGGAGCATAGCGCAAAAGGTAACATTTTTGTGCTATGCTTTTTTTGTCGCAACAAAATTGTCTCATTGTAGTGGTAAAGAAAGATGGCTGAATCTTTGAATGGTAGTTGTCAAAAAAAGGGCGACAACTTATAATGAATCATACAGTTTAAATAAAAGGAGTACGTAGATGAATCGATGGTTAAAAATTTTGATTGCGCTTATTGTAGTAATTGCAATTGGTTTAATTGCGGCAGGCTTATATTTTTATAATTATGCAGTAGTTCCAGGAAAGAAAGACTTTATAAATGAGAATACCCCAGGGTCAAAAGTGGTCCAGACACCTGAAGGCGCGTGGTTTAAAGATGACAAAAATCGACAAGAATGGTCAATTACTTCGGAAGATGGGCTACGTCTAAAGGCCATTTATTTACCAGCCGACAAAAAAAGTAATCGTACCGTTATTATGGCGCATGGTTATATGGGTTCGGCAGAAACGATGTCTGTCTTTGCGAAAATGTATCATGATTGGGGATACAATGTGTTAGCGCCAGATGCGCGTGGTCACGGGAAAAGTCAAGGAGATTATATTGGGTTCGGCTGGCCCGATCGTAAAGATTATGTCCAATGGATTGAGAAAGTTTTAACCGAAAATGGTCAGCAAGAACAAATCACTTTATACGGTGTCAGTATGGGTGCTGCTACAGTCATGATGACGAGCGGGGAAAAATTACCAGATAACGTGAAAGCCATTGTGGAAGATTGTGGCTATTCTACAGTCAATCAGGAGTTGCAATATCAATTGAAAGAGCTTTTCAATTTACCAAGTTTCCCATTAGTTAATGTTACTAGCGGGATTACGAAACTTAGAGCTGGCTATTTCTTTGGGGAAGCAAGTGCTGTTAAGCAATTGCAAAAGAATCATTTACCAATGCTCTTTATTCATGGTGAAAATGATACGTTTGTGCCGTTTAGTATGTTAGACGAAGTTTATAATGCAACCCAAGGACCTAAAGAGAAATATGTCGTGCCTGGAGCAGAGCATGCGAAAGCTTATAATAAAAACCCAGAAAAATATAAGGAAACAGTAGCTGCTTTTCTAGATAAATATATAAAATAACAAATTTATTCTTTACTAATAGTAGCAACAACAAAAGACTTGTTCTTAAGTTAACGACTTAGTGAACAAGTCTTTTGTTATCAGTTGATTTTTTTTAATAAGTTGGAATTTACCCATGCAATCTAGGGCATAATCTGATAGGATAGTACTAGAAATGAGGGAAGGATAATGGAAGAACAATTAGTCGATTATTTACACTATTTACAAATAGAGCGGGGCTTATCAAATAACACACGACGGAGTTACGAACGAGATTTAAAAAAATACGTAGCCTTTTTACAAGAACAAGGCCTGCATTCTTGGGACGAAGTTGACCGTTACATGATTACAGAATTTTTGCAATCCCTTCACGAAGAACAGCAAGCTTCAGCAAGTGTGATTCGGATGATTTCTAGTTTGAGAGGATTTCATCAATTTTTACGTCAAGAACGCTTAAGCGAACATAATCCGATGCAACATATTGACTCCCCCAAGAAAGTTCAAAAATTGCCAAGTACATTATCTGTTGACGAAGTGACTCGATTAATTGAAACGCCTGATACAAGTAAACCACTAGGTATGCGGAATCGTGCTATTTTAGAAGTGATGTATGCAACGGGCCTGCGAGTTAGTGAACTAATTGAAATAAAATTAGGGGATCTGCATTTATCCATTGGTTTATTGCAAACAATCGGAAAAGGGGACAAAGAACGAATTATTCCTTTAGGCGATTATGCGATTCAATGGATTGAGCGCTATATGAACGAAGCCAGACCTCAATTGATTAAAAACCATCCGAATGAAACACACCTGTTCGTTAATCATCATGGCGAACCGTTATCTAGACAGGGCATTTGGAAAAATTTAAAACAGATTGTCCGAGAAGCCCGGATAGAGAAAAATATTACGCCGCATACATTACGGCATAGCTTTGCGACACATTTGTTGGAAAATGGCGCAGACCTTAGAATCGTGCAAGAATTATTAGGACATGCAGATATCTCCACGACACAAATTTATACACATATTACCAAACAACGAATGGCAGATGTTTATAAGGAACATTTTCCTCGGGCTTAATTTGCGAGAATGCCCACAAACGAATAAATTTATGGTAAACTAGGAAGTCGAGAAAAGAAAGTAGGTGTCGTTTTTGCAAGAAATTAATTTAAAACTAGATGTCTTTGAAGGACCACTGGATCTTCTACTACATTTAATTCAAAAATTAGAAATCGATATCTATGACATTCCCATTACAGCAGTAACTGAACAATACATGTCTTATATTCATGCGATGCAAACCTTAGAGTTAGAAGTCGCTGGAGAATATCTAGTCATGGCTGCCACCTTAATGGCTATTAAAAGTCAGATGTTGCTTCCAAAACAAGAGCTTGAAATCATTGATGATGAAAATTTTTTTGAAGAGGAAGACCCACGGGAAGCTTTAGTAGCTCAGTTATTGGAGTATCGGAAATTTAAATATGCAGCGACTGTTTTACATGAAAAAGAAGAAGAACGTAAACTCTATTATACAAAAGAACCAATGGATATGGATGATTATAAAGAGGAAGATACAACACTACCGCCTAATCAAATCAATACAATTGATTTATTTCTAGCCTTTCACGCCATGTTAGAAAAGAAAAAAAATCGCCAGCCTGTTGAAACAACTGTTGCTAGTGACGATGTTTCCATCGAAGAAAAAATCACCGCTATTTCAGAGCGTATGCGTCAAGTACAGAAAGGGAAGGCAGTGTCGTTTGATTCTTTCTTCGATTCTTATTCCAAACAAGAAATTGTGACAACGTTCATGGCTCTTTTAGAATTAATGAAAACAGGCGTGATTTATGCTGAACAAGAAAATAATTATAGTGAAATTTTGTTATTTAATACAGAAACCCAGCAGGAAGATACAACAGAGGTGGAGGAAACACAGTGACATTAGTTAGTCAAATTGAAGCAATTTTATTTGTGGTTGGCGAAGAAGGAATTGGCTTGGAAGAGCTGGCGTACTTATTAGAGAAGTCAACAGCAAAAACCTATGAAGAATTAACGAAATTGAAAGAACATTATGCTTCTGACAATAAATCGGCGTTAAATATTTTAGAAGTCGGCAATCATTTTGTCTTAACAACGAAGAAAAAATATGCCTCATTACTAAAAAAATATGCGCAATCGCCTATGTCGAACGCCTTATCACAAGCGGCGCTAGAAACATTATCCATTATTGCTTATAAGCAACCAATTTCGCGTATTGAAATTGATGAAATTCGTGGCGTACAGACTTCTGGCTCTATCCAAAAGTTAGTTGCCCGTCAGTTGATAGAAGAAAAAGGCCGCGTCGATGGTCCTGGTAGAGCGATTTTGTATGGCACAACGAAGTATTTTATGGATTACTTTGGGTTGAAAAGTTTAGATGAATTACCAGATATCCAACAAATGGAAGATGAATTAGAAGAAGAACTACCAATGGATCTATTTTTTGATCGTTATCAAGAAACGAACCCAATGTCTGAAACAACAGAAGGCGAGGAAGCTTAAACAATGGAAAGATTACAAAAAGCAATTGCTCATGCTGGGGTGACTTCGCGTCGCAAAGCAGAGGAATTAATTGTCAAAGGCCGCGTAAAAGTCAATGGCCAAGTGGTCAAAGAATTAGGAACGCAAGTAAGTAAACAAGATACTGTTGAGGTTGATGGTGTACCAATTTATCAAGAAGAATATGGTTATTATTTATTCTATAAACCAAGAGGGGTTATTTCTGCGGTGTCTGACGATAAAGGCCGTAAAGTAGTAACGGATTATTTTACAGATGTTACTGAGCGAATTTATCCAGTCGGTCGTCTGGATTATGATACTTCTGGGTTGTTACTTTTAACGAATGATGGAAGTTTTTCACAAAAATTAACCCATCCTAAACATGAAGTAGATAAAGTCTACGTAGCAAAAATTAAAGGTGTACCTACTAAACGGGATCTATTGCCATTAGCCAAAGGCATTCGCATTGATGGCAAACGCACAGCACCAGCCAATTTTCAAATTCTTTCAGCGGATATTAAAACAGGTAGCAGTGTCGTGGAATTAACGATTCATGAAGGACGTAATCATCAAGTGAAGAAAATGTTTCAAGCTGTTGGTTTCCCTGTTCAAAAATTAAAACGTGAACGTTACGGTGAGTTGACCTTACAAGGTTTGCGACCAGGGCAATATCGTGATTTAACTAAAAAAGAAATCAGTCAATTATTAAATCAAGCTAAATAAGATAAAATGACTCGATCTCTTCGCGCTTATGGCGAAGGGATTGTTTTTTTTTTGAGAAATGAAACAATCAATGAAATTTAATAAAAAAGCTTAGTTAGTTGCATTCATTGTTCAAATGGGTTACACTAAGTAAGTAAAAAAATATAATACAAGGTTCGTCTTCAGGGGCAGGGTGTAATTCCCGACCGGTGGTTATAGTCCACGACTCGTTTTTAACGATTGAATTGGTGTAATTCCAATACCGACAGTATAGTCTGGATAAAGAAGATAGGGCTTATTTGAGACGCTTTTTCATCAGATAATCCTACTCTATTTTTCCCTGCAGAAAAATAGGTTTTTTTTGTATGACAAAGAAGCGAATCAAAAAGTTCGTTGAAGATGGGTCCTTAATTGGAGGATTTCAGATGAACAACAAGGTACAAAAAATGGTCAGCATTGCAATGTTGGCCGCAATCGGTACAGTATTACAATTTGTGGCATTTCCGATTATGCCGGCGTTTAGTTTTTTGAAAATCGATTTTAGTGATATTCCGATTTTACTCGGAATGTTCTTGTACGGACCGTTAGCAGGAGTAATTACTGCTTTTGTTCGTTCGTTGCTACACCTGTTCTTAACCGGACTAGCACCGCAAAATATGGTGGGAGATTTCGCTAGCTTTTTAGCAAGTAGTATCTTCACCTTGCCAATTTTTATTTCTTTGGTAAAAAGAAAAATATCCGTACAAATCGGATAGTGGGCCTAGTAAGTGGGATCTTAGCCTTGACGATTTTCATGAGTATTGCGAATTATTTTGTCATTACACCAGTTTACTTACAATTATATGGTGTGACCACACAACAATTTTTAGGAACATCTTTAGCAAGCTATGTGGCGATTGGTATTGTGCCATTCAACCTTATTAAAGGCCTCTTAGTCAGTGGTGTTTTTCTAGTACTACATGCGAAGTTATTGCCATGGCTGTCAAAAAAACAACATACTATTCAGAAAAAAACACCGTTAACAAAATAAATGATAAAAAACCTGCTGTTGAACAATGTTTGACAGTGGGTTTTTAAAATTTACGCCTAAAAGAAAAGAGGTTGTCATAATCTGTCATCATTCTGTTAAAAAATACTAAACCATCTGCATTGTAATTTTAACTTTCCCTTGGTATGATAGAAATCATTAAAGAAAGAGGAGTTTTCCTGAGTGAAAAAGTGTAAAAATTGTCGTCATGTGAATCGTGATACGGAGTCCTTTTGTGAAGAATGCGGCGCTCCGCTAATGAATGAATCAATGCATCAAGAGGAAAACCAAGCACAACCATCAATGAATAAAGGGAACGAATCTACTCCTATCAGATCAAAAAGAAGCTGGATCTGGGTGTTTCTTTTTGTGTTCATCGTTCTTGGAGCGGGTAGCTATTTTCTCGGGACGCATTATTTTTCTAAGGAACAACAAATTTCTTATTTTATTGAAGCGATTGAGAATGGTGATGCCCAAGAATTAAGTAAAAAAATGAGGACGAACGAGTCTGAATTTCAAGTGAATCCGCAAAGCATTAAGCCTTTAATCACTTATTATCAAAAAAATCCAACTGAGCTAAAAAAATTAGTAAAAGCGCTATTAAAGGATAAAAAGCTACATGGTTTAACTATTCGTGAAACAAGTCAAACAGCATTTTTCTTTCACCGTTATCAATTCATTTTAACGCCTGTTTCTGTTCAGTTAACGACGAATCAGCGCGGTGTGACGCTGGCAATGAACGGGCGGGAAGTGGGCACTTCCGACTCAACCACTTATCAAAAGGAATTGGGACCCTTAGCGCCAGGACAATATACCTTTACAGCCACAGTGAAAGATAGCACCGGTGAACCTGTTATCACAGAAGAGTATCGTTTATTAGAAGAGGAAAATTATATTTCTAGTATTCCTTTAGATTTTAAACGAATGAATTTTGTTGTGGAAAGCAATCTGCCAGACGCAGATATTTATATTAATGATCGGAAAGTTGGTACGCTAACGAATGGAAGCAAAACGATTGGCCCTTTGTTCTGGTCCAAAGGGATGACGATTCAACTTAAAAAGACGATTAATGGAGAAGAAATTCAAACATCAAAAGAAACGATTGGTGAAAATGATTTTGTCGAAGCGCTCTCCGATAATCCAACGCTACAATTGAATTTTCCGTTAGCTAGCGACTATGATGCCCGCAAAGCGCTAGAAACCTTTTATCAAGCATTTGCCAAACAAGTGAAAAGTCATACGGATAGTACAGAATTTGCTAAAAAATATCTCGTTGGTGGGGAAAATAATCCTCAATTTCCTTCTTTTATAGAATCACTTGAACGATTACGTGAAAAGAAATCGACCGATGTTTCACCAGATTTTGAAGTGACCATTAATACGCTACAATTGGATGGTAAAGAAAATTACCATGTCAATTATTATTTAGAAGCTAAAAATTCTAAAGCAAAAGAAAATGGTCTTCGTTATGAATGGATCAATGGCCTAAATGATCAAATTCATCTAGTCAAAGAACCGCTAAAAGAAGGACAATTACAGTTTGTTTCGATAGATGAACAAACACTTGCTTGGCTCGAAAAAATACTCTAAGCAAAAATGAGTGCTAAATTATTTAGCACTCATTTTTGCTTATTTCTATTGCACGCGTGGGACATTTGCGGTACGCTTTTAACACATTCTCGCGTTCGTTTTCTGGAATAAATTGTTGTCGAGCATGCGGCTCGTCTTTAAAAAGGACAATCCCATGATCATCATAATCAAATATATTGGGCGCATAAACTTGACAAAGTCCACAAGCAATACATTTTTCAGGAACTAAACGTGATTGCATAAACAGTGACACATCCTATCTAAAAGAGGTTTACTATGGAAGCAACTTTTATTTTAGCGTTATTATCTCATGGATACAAGGTACGTGCATCAACTTTGTATCATCTTTTAAAAGGCAAACGGACTAGTTCTGTTTTGATTTATGGTTTTTTATATGATTGTTTACGGTTCATTGGCTGGTGGCCAACGATTTCCGAACAAGCCTTTTTTTCAATTTCTTGAAAAACTTTCGAAGGCGAAACAAATTCAGTATCACAAAGAGACAAATGAAATTCAACTAACAAAAGAAGGGCAACTATTTTTAAAGGAGCACCATTTTTCGTTGCTGGATTATCCTGCAATTGATCTTTATCGTTTTGGCAGAAGTGATCGAGAAAGTTGGCAACTCATTCAATTTGCCGTGCAAGTGACTTCGTATTTATCATTTGAGGAAAAACAGTATATTCCACTTTTATCAACACCGATTCCGCAACTATATTTGAAACGATGGTTACAACAAGACAAGAAAGAGCAGCGCGTTCAATCAATCAAAGAAGAACTGTTGCGAGGGTTTGAGTTACTACCTGAAGCAGAAAGCGACTATTTGGTTGCGCAACTTTCTGGTTATCAGCAAACTGGCAAAGTTCCTCAGCAATTAACAAGCCATAAGACAGCTCTTGAACAGCGTTTGTGGCACACGCAAGCGGTTCATCATTTACTGCAGTTGATAATGTACGGAGGAAACTATCCTGCTTTACAAACGCTTGTATGGCCGTATCTAGAAAAAAATCTAAACCAAAGTATGCAAGAAACCCAACGATTGTTAACGGAAGGCAAGACGCTTCAAGAAATTGCTGAGCAGCGAAAAATAAAACCGAGTACCATTCATGACCATCTATTAGAGTTGGCTATTCAAGGGCAGCTGCAGGCGTCTGTTTATCTTGAAAAGGAGGCAATGCTCCAAAAATTGGCTCAAATAGAACAAGATCCGCGGTTGTGGGTGTATCGGGATTGGCGAGCGCAAGAAGCGACGCTTTCTTATTTAGATTTCCGCTTATATCAAATCCAACAAATTTGGCAAGAAAAGGAGTGAGTGTTGTTGACATTAGAACAAGAATTATTCACTCGATTTGGTTATGCAGCGTTTAAGCCTGGTCAAAAAGAAGTGATTACAAACTTACTTGACGGTATGAATACATTGGCTGTTTTGCCAACAGGCACCGGTAAATCATTGTGTTATCAATTTGTGGGCCAGAAGTTAGAGGGACTAACGGTAATTGTTTCTCCTTTACTTTCGTTAATGGAAGATCAGGTGCGTCAATTACAAAGACAAGGAATTAAAGGTGCGGTTGCCTTAAACAGTACGTTACAGTATTCAGAAAAGCGTTATATTTTAGCGAAAATGTTCCAATATGATTATCTGTTTTTAAGCCCAGAAATGCTTTTGCAGCAAGAAGTACTTAGTGTGTTACAACGCCAAAAAATTGCATTATTTGTGGTGGATGAAGCCCATTGTGTTTATCAGTGGGGCGTCGATTTTCGCCCTGAATATAGTAAATTAGATCTGGTCCAAAAACAGCTAGACTTTCCTTTGACCTTGGCGTTAACTGCCACAGCGACACCCGTTGTACAGCACGCAATTATAAAACAATTATTTTCTCATGGTAGCTATCAAGAAGTTCTTTCTTCAGTGAATCGAAAAAATATTGGCTTGTTCGTGAAGGAAACGTTAGAAAAAGAAGAAGTATTACTAGATTACTTATCTAAAACGGCTGGTAAAATCATTATCTATTGCGCCACGCGCAACAAAACAGAACAAATCAGTCAACTTATTCAGGCGAAAACCAGTTTTAAGGTAGCCTATTATCATGGGGGCTTGGAGGCTAGTGAACGTAGTCGCTTGCAAGAACAATTTATTGATAATCAAATCGATATTCTTTGTGCAACGAATGCTTTTGGGATGGGAATCGACAAACCTGATGTTCGTGGAGTGATTCATTTTGATTTGCCTGATAGCTTAGAAAATTACCTGCAAGAAATCGGGCGAGCTGGACGTGATGGTCAAAAAAGTTGGGCGCTATTATTGTATAAAAAAGGGGATGAATTTATTCATCGGTTTTTCTTAGAAGAGACAAGAGCGAATCGAGCGACATTAAAATCGCTGATTGAAGGAGAAGAACAAGCAGGTTTGTTAGAAAATGCCACCGAGTTACAACAAAAATGGGTTCAAGGCTATTTAGCCAAGGATTATTCTTTTGAAGAGCTAGAGCATCGTTTAGAGGAGAAAGAAAAAGATCGTCAAGCGCAATTAAGAGGGATGCTGACGTATATTGAAACCACAACCTGTCGAAGAACGTTGATTCAAACTTATTTTCAAGAACCGATTGTCAAACAATCACCGGAAACTTGTTGTGATAATTGTGCGTTATTCTTTGACATTTACCAAGATTCAATAGTAAAATCGAACAAGACCAGCAATCAAAATGAAGGAGGTTGGCGTTCTAAATTTCTAAAATTATTTAAAGAACGTGATTAATTCATTTTTTTAGTCGGCAGTTGGCAAAAGCTATGATATAAATAACAAGCGAGAGAAGTTTAGGAGGAAATTAGCAGTGAGTAAAAAAGGACAAAAAGAAAAACCAAGCTCGTGAGCCATGGGAACAATCAATTTATGAACCTGATCAAAATGGTGGTGGTTCTCGTTTAGCAAAACGCCAACAGCAACGAGGAAATTCATTATTTCTAACTGTTTTAGTTATTTTGCTATTATTAATTATTGCCATTCCAATTGGGACTTTCTTATGGATGATGCAAGACAAGAAACCGAACGAAAGTGCTAGCAAAAATAGCCAGCCATCTTCTTCATTAGTCCAATCATCATCAAAAGAGAAGAAAAAAGAAAGTACGTCAAAATCAGTGGAAAGCTCAGAACCAGCAAGCAGCCAACCAGCTGAAAATACAACACCTTCAAGTTCTGATGCTGCTGCACAGCAACAACAGGACCAACAAGCACAACAGCAACAACAACAACAACAAGAGCAGCAACAACAAGAAGCTCAAAATCAACAACAGCAACAAGCGCAGAACCAACAACCTGTTTATGATACCGTTCAAAGTGGCGAAGGGGCACGTCAAGTTGCCGAACGTAACGGAATGACATTAGAACAAATTTTAGCGTTAAATCCTGGGATTGATACATCTGTGTTTTATCCAGGACAACCATTACGTATTAAATAATCCAGAAAAAGAGGTTTGGACAGCACTTTCAAGGCTAAACCGCGACGAATGATTACATGAGAATGCCAATAAGCAGAAATTTCCGAAAGATGTTTTGCGTCTTTCGAGGGATTTCGGCTTATTGCTTTTTCGTTAGAAACTCGTCATCAGTTTAAATCCAAGTTCTTTTCTTCTGATTTTAATATAAAAGAAGAAGCGCATTTTAAAGGATGCATATCAGTTAAGGAGTTTTTTCATGGGGAAAATCAGTATTGCTATTGACGGACCAGCTTCGTCAGGCAAAAGTACAGTTGCAAAAATTTTAGCAAAACAATTGAATTATGTGTATTGTGACACGGGGGCCATGTACCGAGCGATTACGTATTTGGCCTTGCAAAATCAAATCGACATTCAAGCGGAAGAGCCATTAGTAGCGCTTTGTGTCAACCACACTATTTCTTTTCAGCAAGCAGAGAATGGCCAACGTGTTTTTATCGATGGTCATGAAGTGACCGAAGCGATTCGCCAGCCAGATGTAACGAATGCTGTTTCAGCTGTTTCAAAACATGCAAAAGTTAGAGAAGAAATGGTGGCGTTACAACAGAAAATTGGTCAAGCCGGCGGAGTTGTCATGGATGGTCGAGATATTGGTACTGCAGTTCTACCAAAGGCCGAAGTAAAGATATTCTTGGTGGCTAGCGTTGAAGAACGTGCAGAACGTCGTTTTAAAGAAAATCAAGAAAAAGGGATTGAGACGGATTTTGAAACCTTGAAGGCGGAGATTGAACGTCGGGATTATTTAGATTCAACCAGAGAAGTATCACCCCTTGTCCAAGCAAGTGATGCTGTGAAAATCGATACAACAGGGTTGACGATTGAAGAAGTCGTCGCCGCCATACAAAATGTGATTAAACAAAAAGGTTTTGAACTTTTTTAAAGAATTTTAAGAAAAATAGAAGAAATCGCTTTATTTTTTTACAAAAATCTCGTACTATGTAAGTATATATAGCTAAGTTTTGGAATTTTTGTTGGCATAGGAGGATAAGAGGCATGACAGATTTTGAAGACAAACAAGTAGCAAACAACGAAACAATGGAAGATGCAATGAACAGCGTTCAAGAAGTCAGTGTTGGCGATATTGTTAAAGGCGAAGTTTTAGCCATTGAAGACAAACAAGTTGTTGTCGGCATTGAAGGAGCGGGCGTTGAAGGCGTTGTTCCTGCAAAGGAATTATCGACTTTACCAGTTGAAGATGTACACGAACTTGTGAAAGTCGGTGATGTGTTAGATTTAGTTGTTATCACATCAATTGGCAAAGATAAAGAAAACGGCAGTTATTTACTGTCAAAACGCCGTTTAGATGCTAAAAAAGTTTGGGAAGAAATTGAACAAGATTTCCAAGCGGGCAAAGTAATCGAAGCACCTGTTACAAATGTTGTTAAAGGTGGTTTGGTTGTTGATGTTGGTGTTCGCGGATTTGTTCCTGCCTCAATGGTTGAAGATCATTTTGTTGCAGATTTTTCTGAATATAAAGGTCAAACACTAGCATTTAAAATTATTGAAATCGAACCTTCAGAAAACCGCTTAATTCTTTCACATAAAGCAGTTGTTGAAGCTGAAAAAGAATCGAAAAAAGAAGAATTACTTTCTTCTTTACATGACGGAGACGTTGTTGAAGGGAAAGTAGCTCGTTTAACAGATTTCGGCGCATTCATTGATTTAGGTGGCGTGGATGGTTTAGTTCATGTTTCTGAAATTGCTCATCAGCATGTGGGCAAACCAAGTGATGCGTTAACTGTTGGCGAAGACGTTCAAGTAAAAATTCTTTCAATTAATCCAGATGAAGGACGTATTTCTTTATCTATTAAAGAAACATTGCCTGGACCATGGACAGATATCGAAACAAAAGCAGCCGCTGGGACTGTTTTAGATGGCACAGTAAAACGCCTAACAAGCTTCGGTGCCTTTGTGGAAGTTTTCCCTGGTGTGGAAGGATTAGTGCATATTTCTCAAATTTCTCACAAGCATATTGCAACGCCTCATGAAGTCCTTCATGAAGGGGATCAAGTACAAGTGAAAGTTTTAGAAGTTAATCCAGAGGAACATCGTATTGCTTTAAGTATCAAAGCGTTAGAACCAAAACCTGAGTCTCAAGAAGAACCAAAAGAAGAACAGGAATATGAATTGCCTGAAGAAAATACTGGTTTTACCATGGGCGATATTTTAGGTGACGCTTTATCTGACGCGAAAGAAGAGGAATAACCCGTTACTTTCTTGAAATTTATGAGTTTGACATAGCCGTAAACAGATCGGCTATGTCAAACTCATTTTTTCTTGAATTGGTTAGAAAATCAGCAGAAACTAAAACTTTTCTTGCACTTTAAGGTTTGATTAGGTAAACTAGTAAGGATTGAAATTCTCAAGGAGGGAATCAAATGGCAAATCCAACTATTGCGATTGTCGGTAGACCGAATGTCGGTAAATCGACTATTTTTAACCGCATTGCCGGTGAGCGTATCTCGATTGTAGAAGATACTCCTGGCGTAACACGCGACCGTATTTATACAACTGGAGAATGGTTAGGGCGTGAATTTAGTATTATTGATACCGGTGGGATTGATTTAGGTGACGAACCATTTATGGATCAAATCAAACACCAAGCAGAAATTGCGATTGATGAAGCAGATGTGATTATCTTTGTTGCTAGTGGTCGTGAAGGAATTACTGATGCAGATGAGTTAGTAGCAAAAATTTTATATCGTAGTAATAAACCAGTGATCTTAGCTGTTAATAAAGTTGACAATCCTGAAATGCGTAATGATATTTATGAATTTTATGCTTTAGGACTAGGGGATCCTTTCCCAGTTTCTGGTAGTCATGGTTTAGGCATTGGCGATGTGTTAGACGAAGCAGTTAAACATTTTCCTAACACTTCAGAAGAAGAGGACGAAGATACAATTAAATTCAGTTTAATCGGGCGTCCAAATGTCGGTAAATCATCATTGATTAATGCTATTCTTGGTGAGGATCGCGTGATTGTTTCAGATATTGAAGGAACAACGCGAGATGCAATCGATACGTATTTTGAATCTGAAGAAGGTCAAAAGTTCTTAATGATTGATACGGCTGGTATGCGTAAACGTGGGAAAGTATACGAATCAACTGAAAAATATAGCGTCATGCGCGCAATGCGGGCGATTGAACGCTCAGACATTGTTTTAATGGTCTTGAATGCAGAAGAAGGTATTCGTGAGCAAGACAAGCGTGTGGCGGGCTATGCCCATGAAGCAGGTCGCGGTATTATTATCGTGGTCAACAAATGGGATACAGTCAAAAAAGATACAAATACAATGCGTGATTTTGAAGCGGAAATTCGTGATGAATTCCAATATTTAGATTATGCACCCATTATTTTTGTGTCTGCATTAACCAAACAACGTTTAAACAAACTGCCTGAACTAATTGAAACAGTAAGTATGAATCAAAACTTACGGATTCCTTCAGCGTTGTTAAATGACGTTGTAATGGATGCTGTAGCAATTAATCCAACACCAACCGATAAAGGAAAACGTTTGAAGATTTTTTATGCAACACAAGTGGCAGTCAAACCACCTACATTTGTTATTTTTGTCAACGAAGAAGAACTAATGCACTTTTCTTATGCCCGGTTTTTAGAAAATCAAATCAGAAAAGCATTTACGTTTGAGGGCACGCCAATTAAAATCATTCCGCGACGCCGAAAATAGTGCATTCTACCATACTTTTTTTAGATATTCAAATAAATTTATCAACTTTGAGAAAAAATGATTATTTTTTGAAAAAACTGGTTAAAATACACTAAAAACCTTGCTATTACAACTTTCTTATGCTATCTTGTTAACAGAATATTGAACCAGATCAATATTTGCTGTCTGTTTTTGGACCACTCAAAAATAGACGGAACTTTAGGTGTGTAAAAACATCGTATCTCTTATAGAGGAGGTGAAATGATCCATGGCAAATAAAGCAGAATTAATCGAAAACGTTGCATCTTCAACTGGTTTAACTAAAAAAGATGCTACTGCAGCAGTAGACGCTGTCTTTTCAACAATTCAAGAAACTCTTGCTAAAGGTGAAAAAGTTCAATTAATCGGTTTTGGTAACTTTGAAGTTCGCGAACGCGCAGCTCGTAAAGGACGTAACCCACAAACTGGACAAGAAATTCAAATCGCTGCAAGCAAAGTACCTGCATTCAAACCAGGTAAAGCATTGAAAGATGCAGTGAAATAAGACAGACAATTAGAACCCTTGGTTTCCAAGGGTTCTTTTTTGAATCATACATAAAAAATGTTATTTTAAGAGGTGGTCGAAACAGTACGCTAAAAGGCTAAATTGTAACGAACCTTAGGTGAGAAAAACGTGCTTCGCTCCGAGAATCAAGCGGGAACGGTTCGACACTCGCTCCTTGCTTTTTTGATAAAAAGAGAAAGATTTATGAATGAAGGACAAAAATAAGTTGTTGCCAGTAGCTGTTTTTTAGTGGTTATGCTAGACTTGGGGTGAAGGAAGAGGAAACAGTCTTAAGGTGGTGAATCAATGAAATACAACTATTCTAGAGGGGAAAACAAGGTCGCTATTATTTATGGAGAAACATTTGCTTCCGTCCTAAAAAAACGACCAGTAACGACGGAGTCAATCGTTGTTTTGGCGAATCAGCGTTACTATGATCTTTTTTCGGAGAAGATTAATTATGCCTTTGGGGAACAGTTGGGATTAAACTGGTATATTTGTCGCAATGATGTTCATTGCAATGACTTATCAGAATTAGAAAGTGTGTTACGTTTCTTAGCTGATTGGCCAGAAAATCAGGATGTTTTATTGATTGGTTTAGGTAATGAAGGGGTACTACAATTAACCGCATTTTTGCACCAAGTAAGTAAGTGTTCCTCCAAATGTTGGCTGATGCCTGTGTCTGTTCAAGCGTTACGGCAAGGATTTTTACCAAGTGTCACAATTCAGCAAGCACAGCATGCAACTATGCATATAGAAAATCATTCAGAAGAAATTTTGTTTGATAGTACCTTGACCAATAAAAAAGGTGCCGCTCCTTTAATTGATTTGCTCGTTTTTATTCGAGCGGGTCTTGTCTGTGATTATACTTATTTACAAATGTTATACCAAACGTATCCAGATAAAAAACGGTTGAATCAAACGTCATTTAATGGTATTTTAGACGAGTTGTTATCTTTGTATGAACAAGCAGGGGAAAAAGTGGATCAATTTGGCCGAGTTTTTGAAGCGGCCTTTGCTACAACCGAAAATGGCCATTTGTTATCAGGTCCCATGAAACGATTATTGGGATTATTGTTACAAGTTTTATGGAGCCAGCAAGTCAATCACTTTGACTTTCAATTTAAAAATTTTATCGTTTGGTTTATTCGCTTAGGTTTTCCGGTGGCGTTTCCAAAAGAAATTTTAAGTGCTGATTACGCAGAACAAGTCTTGGCTCACACAGAAACACTAGGTCCTCCTATGGTGTTGGAAAAAATCGGTCAGCTAGGAGCAGCTTTAAAGCCAACGCCCGATCAACTGTTAACAACGATTGAAAGATACCAAGAAATTTTAAAAGAGATTTGAGGGGAAATTATGTCATATAGTGAAAAAATGGTTCAAGCATTACAAGCTGAAAAATTTAGCAGAAGCACAGTTAATGTTTGAAGAAGCATTAAAGAAAGATGATGAAAATACCTTAGCTGATTTAGGGGAAACGTTATTATCTTTAGGTTTTCTAGAAGAAGCCAAACAAATTTTCCAACAATTGTTGGAACAATTTCCCGATGCAGATGGCTTAAACATTCCATTAGCAGAAATCGCCATTGAAAATAATGAAATAGATGACGCATTCATCTATTTAGAAAAAATTCCAGAAACTAGTTACAGTTATATCCAAAGTCTCTTAGTCACTGCGGATTTGTACCAAGTTTTAGGGATTCCAGAAGTCAGTGAAGCGAAATTAAAAGAAGCAGCCAATCTTATGCCAGAAGAGCCGTTAATTCAATTTGCTTTGGGAGAACTATATTTTACAAATGGTCAATTTGTTGAGGCTATTACTCGTTATCAAAGCATTGTAGAAAGCGGGACAGCGCAAATCTCTGCTATTTCCTTGAATGAACGCTTAGGAAGTAGTTACAGCATGTTAGGTGATTTTGAAGAAGCAGTTCCTTATTTGGAAGCCGCGGTCAAAGAAGAACAAACAGACGATCGTTTATTCCAGTTAGCTTTCACTTATTTACAGTTACATGAGAATCAAAAAGCCATTACGTTGTTCCAGCAATTAAAAACACTAAACCCACATTATCAATCACTTTATCTATATTTAGCGGAAGCGCTCCAAGAAGAAGAGCAATTAGAGGAAGCAAAAGCGGTGATCGAAGAAGGAATTGCGGAAAACCCCTTCCAAGTAGAGTTATACCAATTTGCCTCTGAAAATGCCTATCGCTTACACGATATTGCTGGTGCTGAAAACTGGTTGTTAAAAGCTTTGGAATTAGGTGAGAAAACAGATGAAAGTCGTTTGACCTTAAGTAATCTCTACATCACGGAAGAGCGTTTTGAGGAAGTAATTACTATCTTAAATGATTTAGAGGAAACGGATCATCCTTATGCTGAATGGAATTTAGCAAAAGCGTACAACGAATTAGAAAACTTTGCCGTCGCTAAAGTTCATTATGAACAAGCAGCGCAAGAATTGTCTCACGAACCAGAATTTCTAAAAGAATACGCATTGTTCTTACGAGAAGAAGGCGAACTTGAAAAAGCAAAACACTTGTTATACCACTATTTGGAACATGAACCTGGTGATGTCGACATGCAATCTGTGCTAGCAGATATGGAAGAAAGATAGGAAACGACGATGTTTGTTAGTTTATCAGAAAAGAAAAAATTTTTAACTTGGTTAGTGAATACCGTGCCTTTTGGAAGAAGAGAAGTACTGTGGATTTTAAATTACTTATTAACGCATGATGCGATTTTAAATAATGTTCATTTTGTTGAGAACGTAGAGAAAACCGATCGGGGGATCCGTGTGGTAGCGGATGGTTTAGGTAAGGAGCCGTTATTGCTTTTTATCCAAGCACAAGAATTTACAGATCCGGAACAAATTTTTCACGAGATTCGGATGAATTGGCGGAAAGCTCTTTATTTAGAATGTGTATTTCCAGAGGCTTGGCAAACGAGCCAGTATTTATCTGTTTTAGAAGATAATCCGTTTGCGCCATGGAATGAACAAGTGGATCAGGAAGTTGCCAGAGCGATTGATCAATACTTTAAGCAAGAAGAACAAACGCAGCGAATGGCATTAATTAAAGCTCAAATTGATGATGCTTTAGAAACAGGCAACAAAGAAGCGTTTTTAGAATTATCCGATGAATTAAATCGTTTGAAGCAACAATAAATAAAA
>OIEK01000185.1_pt1 | contig 20046 bp, 26 predicted proteins | sample 1581821 | NCBI WGS metagenome assembly OIEK01 (sample SAMN03281017, study PRJEB24777) | human gut metagenome | isolation source: fecal sample PR221 from 1 month old male Chinese infant, caesarean... | reverse complement strand
GCAACATATTGTTGCCGTTTTTTTGTTGCATGTAAAAAGTTTATTTTTAATGTAAACTATTTTCTCTCCGTAGAGTAGCAAAAATAGCACCTGATATATTATGCCATACACTAAAAATAGCCCCTACTAGCGTTGCTAATGGATTTAATGCAAAATTTGTTGCTGCCAATGTTACGGCTAAACCACTATTTTGCATTCCTACCTCTATTGCTAGCGCTGTAGTTTTATCATATCTTAATTTAAGCAGTGCTCCTACACCTAATCCTAGTAGTAGACCTAGTATATTATGTATACCAACAACAATAAGTGTTTCAAGCCCAGAAATCAATAGTTTATCTTTGTTGATAGCAATAATGGCTGCTATTAACAGTATAATAGCAATCATTGAGAAAATCGGACTAATGCTGGTTAAAGTATTGATATGTGATTTACATACATATTGGATTACTGCGCCCAATAAGATTGGCACAATAATAACTTTTACCATAGTAATCATCATAGGTAGAACTTGAACATCTACCCATGCGCCACCGATATATAAGATTAATAATGGTGTAACTATGGGAGCTATTAATGTTGAAGTAATTGTCATTCCTACAGATAAAGGGACATCACCATTGGCAATATAGGTTATAACATTACTGGCTGTTCCACCGGGACAACAACCTACTAATATTACACCAATAACAATATCTGGTGATAATGTGAATATATGGCAAATTCCCCAAGCTAATAGAGGCATTATCGTATATTGTGCAAGTACACCAATACAAATATCTTTTGGATGCCTAAGGATACTACATAAGCTTTCAAACTTAATAGTAAGCCCCATTCCAAACATGGCTATACCAAGTAAAAAAGGTGTATAAGCGATTGCCCAAGTAAAGTATTCTGGTACTATATAGGCAATGCATGAAAAGCCGAGGATTATAAAAATCAAGTATTTGGAAAGAACGTTGTTGAGTGTAAGTAAATGATTCATAACCTCTCTCCTTAATTTGGATCGTATGAGAAGTTATCAATAAGTCGTGTAGGACCAATATATATGGCCATAGCCACTAATACTGGAGCAGTAACCTCTTGTACAGGTTGCATAGTCTTAGCATCAACAACTGAAATATAATCTATTTTAGCAAGCGGTTCGGTTTGTATAGTGTCTGTCATAGTATCAATGATACATTTAGCAGAGCAACCATATTGTATAGTTTGTTTTCCCAATTGAATAGCTTTATACAATATGGTAGCGGCTTTCCGTTCTTCACTAGACAAATATGTATTACGCGAAGATTTTGCTAAACCATCTTTTTCACGAACAATGGGAACACCAATAATATTGACAGGAAAATTTAAATCAAAGACCATTTTACGTATAATGGCTAATTGCTGTGCATCTTTTTCACCAAAATACGCATTTGTTGGTTGAGTAATATTAAAGAATTTTGCCACCACAGTGCAAACGCCTTTAAAGTGAATTGGTCTGCGAATACCACACAATGTATCAGATAAATCCGCAATGTTTACAAATGCCTTTTTATCTTGGTACATTTCCTCCGGATTTGGAGCAAAAATAAGATCGACACCATGTGATTCACATAACTTTTTATCACTATTAATATCACGAGGGTAAGTACTCAAGTCTTCATTTTCTCCAAATTGAATAGGATTTACAAATATAGAGACAATGACCTTATCGTTATTTTTTCTAGCTTGATCAATTAATGCAGCATGTCCTTCATGTAAGAATCCCATGGTTGGTACAAAACCAATTGTGTAACCTTCTTTTCTCCAGCTATTTACTATATTCCGTACATTTTCGATAGTTGTTATAAATTCCATTATATTCCTCCGTTATATTGTAAATACGAAGATAGTCTCCTATACAGTCTACTGTAATTCGATCAATGACAATTATTTTTGATCAACTAATAAACCATGTTTCTCATAGTTTTTTATATGACTTATCTTGTTATTGTTATCTACAAATACAACGAGAGGATTATGGCTCTCAACTTCGCTTTCATCAAGCTGTGCATAACACATGATAATTATCTTATCATGTACTTGCACATGTCGTGCAGCAGCACCATTTAAACATATAACACCACTACCTGCTTCTCCGGCAATAGTATATGTACTAAAACGTGCTCCATTATTAATATTTACAATTTGAACTTGTTCATATTCTCGTATTCCGGATGCATTCAATAAATCTGTATCAATTGTAATACTCCCTACATAATCAAGCTCTGCTTGTGTCACAGTAGCTCTGTGAATTTTACCTTTTAACATTGTTAGTATCATGCTAAACTCCTTGTGTTTTAAATGTACCCGCCATATTGGTCGGTTCGAACTTTCACAATTTATCTGTTTATCATGAATTAACAGTAGACTAGAGTATAGTTAAAAATACTATCTCCAGAGAAATTATACCATAATTATAAATTTTTACATTAAAATACAATTAATATAATACAAATAATGTCACTCTAATTAAAAACAACAGTAAGATTGTAGTATAAAATAAAAACCAGTAGCTACAATGTAGTTACTGGTTTTTATTTTATACTGATATTTTATTTTAGATATTCTGCTAATGCTTTATCAATATATGCTGCTTCATCAGCCGTTGGTTCACACATTGGTAAATTAAATTTTCCCACAGGTAAGCCAATTTTACGGGCTGCATATTTAACAGGAATCGGATTTGTGGTGATGAACATCGCTTTTATAATTTCTGATAAAGCTTGATGAATACGAATCGCTTCGTAGTTATGGCCAGATTCATAAGCTTGAATCATAGCATTCATATCTTTGCCTGCAATATGAGATACTACGGATACTACCCCACATCCTCCAATAGAAAGCATCGGTAATGTAAGACCATCATCCCCACTATAAACCATGAAATCATCTCCAGGCATTAAGCGCTTAATTTCAGAAGCAATCATTAAATTACCACTTGCCTCTTTGATAGCACAAATATGTGGATATTCGTTATGTAGTTGAACTAAGGTAGTTGGGAAAATACCTGTCCCCACACGACTTGGTACATTATACACCATAATTGGCAATGTAGTAGCTTCTGCAATAGTTTTAAAATGCAAATATTGGCCTTGTTGGTTCGGTTTATTGTAATAAGGTACTACAACTAGCAAACCATCGATACCATCGATTTTAGAGACTTCCTTTACAAATTCTGCAGAAGCCATTGTATCGTTACTACCTACGTTAGCAATAATCGAACCTTTATGTCCACATTCTTTTGCAATCGCATTAAATAGAGCTAATTTTTCGTCTCTAGACATAGTTGGGTTTTCACCCGTTGTACCACAAACCACAAGACCATCAGAGCCATTATCTAACAGATGATTGGCGATAGCAACACAATTTTCAATATTTACGGATCCATCACTATTAAAGGATGTCACCATAGCTGTTAACACTCGACCAAAGGTTTTCATATATGTCCTCCCCTTGATAGATTAAAATGCTTGTTTTTCCACCAAGTACTCAGCAATTTGCAACGCGTTAAGAGCTGCACCTTTACGAATTTGATCCCCTACAATCCAGAAGTTCATACCTTTGTCATTATATAAGTCTTTACGAATACGACCAATTTCACAGTCGTTTTGATTAGATGTATACAATGGCATAGGGTAAATTTGTTCAGCAGGATTATCTTTAACTTGTAAACCAGGGAATTTTTCACATGCCGCCTTGAAAGCCTCTACAGATACAGGCTCCGCTGTTTCTACCAAGACAGATTCAGAATGGGAGCGATATACAGGAACACGAACTGTAGTTGGGACTACTTGAATAGTTTCGTCATGAAGAATTTTTTGCGTTTCGTAAACCATCTTCATTTCTTCTTTAGTATAATCATTTTCTAAGAATACATCGATTTGTGGCAATAAGTTGAATGCTACAGGATAGTGTTTAGGAGCAGAGCCGGTTGGTAACAGATTTGCTGTCATTTCTTCGCCTGCAGTATATTGTTTTACTTGATTTTCAAGTTCTTCAATACCTTCTTTACCTGCCCCAGATACAGCTTGATATGTACTTACAACTACACGTTTAATTGGAGAGATATCATGAAGAGGTTTTAATCCTAAACTCATGATAATTGTAGAGCAGTTAGGATTTGCAATGATACCTTTATGTTTCAAAATATCTTCTGGGTTAACTTCTGGTACTACGAGTGGAACTTCAGGATCCATACGGAATGCACTAGAGTTATCGATTACAATAGCACCGCGTTTAGCGGCTTCTGGCGCTAATGTCTTAGATATAGAGCCACCTGCAAATAGAGCAATATCAATATTATCAAAAGATTCAGGTTTTGCTTCTTCTACAATATATGTTTTACCATTCACAGTAAGTTCTGTACCTGCAGAACGAGCGGAAGCTAATAGTTTTAAGTTTTCATAAGGAAAGTTACGTTCTTCAATAAGTGTAATAAATTCAGCACCTACTGCACCAGTAGCACCTAGAATTGCAACATTAGGTTTTTTCATTGATACATCTCCTTGCACAAATATTATAAATAATGTTCTAAACCGTATGTTAAGCCAGTTTTAGAACTAATTTTTTTACATGCTAATACCACGCCTGGCATAAAAGATAAACGGCTTAAGCTATCATGACGTATGGTTAATGTTTCATCATAACCACCAAATAATACTTCTTGATGAGCCACATAACCTGGAAGGCGTACACTATGAATTGTTACATCGTCAACCTTAGCACCACGAGCACCTGGTAAACTTTCACGAGTCAAATCCTCATCAGCAGTTACCTTAGCAGCTTGTTTAGCATCGTTAATCAATTTAGCTGTTAAAATAGCTGTGCCAGAAGGCGCATCGTATTTGTGATTATGATGTAATTCTATAATTTCTACATTAGGAAAATATGGAGCGAGCTCTGCAGACACTTTCATCATCATTACCGCCCCAAGAGAAAAGTTTGGCGCCACTAAGCAATTCGCTTGATTGGAACGACCTATTGTATCAAGTTCATCACGTTGTTCTGCGGTCAATCCTGTAGTACCGATGACTACATGAATACCAGCGGATAACATTTTCTTCGCGTTTTCATAAATAACTGCAGGATTAGTGAAATCTACAATCACATCAGGTTTATTTGTATCTAATACCTCATCAATGGAGGCATTCATCTTGATACCTAATTGTTCGATTCCTGCTACAGAGCCTACATCTTCCCCTGCCTTAGTTGGATCAATACCACCAACTAATGTTAAATCAGGATTGTTATGTACTGCTTTGACCACTTCACGACCCATTTTGCCGCCAGCGCCATTTACCATTACTCGAATCATATATACCTCCAAAAAAGCCAGTGGATGCATCCACTGGCCTTATAGATTATATAGCTATATATACTCTTACGAAAAGCTCAATGATAGCACTCCACCAATACAAGATTGATGACAGTTGTCTATCTATTAAATAGACAACCAGAACGATGAGTCGCAATCATCGAACTTCGGCAAGCATCCCTTTTATCATGGATCAATGCATGCCTACTCCTCATGATTACTCTTAATACTCGCACCTCTATCAACATATTCATTTAATACTATTAGTATAAGTAATTATGCGATTTTAGTCAATTAAAATGGTCAATAAGTTCTTTCGCCGCCGCAAGTGCTGTAGCAGACATTCCCTTACCAGACATCATAGACGCAATTTGTGTTACTCGTTCTTCCTCATTTAAGACTACTAATGTAGAGATTGTACGATCATCTTGCTCGATTTTAGATAGATGATAGTGTTGTTTCGCAATACTTGCAGTTTGAGGCAAATGAGTAATACAAAATACTTGATTTGTTCTAGATAAATTAAGTACTTTTTTCTGCCACCTTAAGTGCTATATCACCGCTGATACCAACGTCAATTTCATCAAATACCATCGTTTTAAAAGCGTCACTGCGGAATACTGATTTAAAAGCTAATGCAATGCGAGCTAACTCACCGCCAGATGCTACTTTATGTAGAGGTAATAACTGTTCCCCTTTATTCGCAGAGAATAGCATTTCAATAGACTTTGCACCTAATGAGGATAAATCAGTCCCCTCTTCAATATGAAATTGAATATCCCCTTTGGGCATCCCTAGATCCACTAATTCTTGATGTAAGGCCGTAGCAATCTCCTTTTGCACTTTTTTGACGTACCTCGTGTAAAACTGTTAATGCTTCTTCTGCTACCTTTTTTGCTTCTTCAAGACGAGTTTCTAATTCATCTTGAGCAAATACAAGGCCTTCTAGTTCTTCTAAACGAGATTGCGCCTTTTCTTCGTATGCCAGAATATCTTCTACGGTTTCACCATATTTTTTCTTTAACCCATAAATGGTTGTATCTCGATCTTGGCAATACTTATAACGCTCTTCATCGTAGCTGATAGAATCCCTGTAACGATCTAAAGATTGTGCAGCTTCTTCTAGTTGGAAATAAGCAGAGTCCACCATTTCTGAGACTTCTTTTAACTCGCGGTCATATTTTACTAGATCATTAACCTCTACCTTAATCGAGTTAATCGTATCAAGTAATGGTTGACGTCCATTATAAAAGGCATCATAACAAGAACCTAAAACCTTATCGATATGTTCAAAACTGTCAAGACGCTTAAGTTCTTCAGCAATAGTTACATCTTCACCAACACTCAGACCAGCATCTTCAATTTCGTCGATTTGGTATCTAAGCATATCAAGCTTCCGGGCTCGCTCAGACATATTTTCTTGTAAATAATCTACATCTTGTTTTGCTTTCTTATACATTTTATACGCATCAGTATAAGTTTTATAGGCTTCTTTTCCTTCTTTATTAAAAGTATCTAAATATTCATGATGTGTATCAGCGTCTAGTAAACGTTGGTTACTATATTGTCCGTGAATATCTGCTAAGTATTGACCAATCTCCTTTAAAGCTTTTAAAAGGTATTGGTTGATCATTAGCCAATATACTAGATTTGCCATTACGGTTAAAGGATCTAGATAGAATTAACTGGCCTTCTTCTATCATGATATTTTTAGACTCTAATAAGTCTTGAATACTTTGGTGATTAGCAATATCAAATATTCCATCAATAACAAAACTATCTTTACCGTGACGAATAAACTCGCTACTTGCGCGTTCTCCTAATAGGATACTAAAGGCATCCATAAGAATGGATTTCCCTGCCCCAGTTTCGCCGGTAAAGATAGTAATGCCATCATTAAATGAAATATTCATTTGCTCAATCAACGCAAAGTTGCGAATGCTCATTTGCGTTAACATATTATTAGTCCTTCATTAAATCTTGAATTTTCGCTAAAATTGCTGGAACTTCAGCTTCGGATTTTGCAATTAACAAAATAGTATCGTCCCCTGCTAATGTACCAATAATTTCAGTCCATTTTGCATGGTCGATAGAAAATGCTACAGATTGAGCAGAACCAGGGATTGTATGTAATACAACTTGGTTTAAACTGTGATCAACTTTAATCAAAGAATCTTGGAATAGTCGGTTAATACGACTACGAGATAAAACTACATTTTCCTCTGGAGATAATGCATAACGATAATGTCCATCGCCTGTAGGAATTTTGATTAACATTAATTCCTTAATATCACGAGAAACTGTAGCTTGTGTAACTTCAATACCTTCTTCTAGTAAAGCCGCAGCTAATTCCTCTTGTGTTTCAATCGCCTTGGACTGCACGATCTCTTTAATTTTGTTATAGCGATAGCGTTTCATTTTGAACTCCCTTTTTTAAACCTTGCACATAAAAGAGAATAGTATCTTTCTGATAATATTATACCATATATTCATAATTAATATATGGTATAAATCGCATATATTATACGTCTTATGCATATTATATTAATATTTAAAATATTGTTAATATTCTATATATTGATAACGTGCAAATTCATAGCTCATAAGGTTCATCTATTTATAGGGAATTAATAATTTAAAAATAGAAAATATACATGTATAATTAAAACCCCCTATAAAGGGGGCTTTACTAACTGAGTATGAGTTTTATTCATAATGAATAAAGATATATTTCGTTTTATCGTTTTTGCAATATAAATAACTCAGGTGGATTATGTATTTGGTTCATCGGATGCCAATGGCATACATTATATATTTTCTGATCTAAATCTGATAAATACGATTTAAGAGACTGCATTTCTTCAAATCCCTCTGTTGTTCCAGGGTAAGCAACTATTGTAATAACTCCAGACTTGGAAAAGTTTTTGTAAACCTTCATTTATGGCATCAATGGTTTGGTGCGGTTTTGTTACAACTTGGTGATCTCCTCCAGGTAAATATCCAAGGTTAAAAATCATTAAATCAATAACTTCATCTTTTAATTGATGAGCTACTGCCAAATCATGAGAGTCATGAATAAACGTTAAACTTACTTCTGGCGCAATATCATTTGATTGTAAAAGTTCTTTGCTAGTTTTAATAGCTTTCATTTGAATATCAATTCCATATAGATGGCATGCTTTTTTGTGCCCGTTTAGAAAGGTATAAAAGATCATGGCCATTACCACATGTAGCATCTACTACCACTTTGGCATTTTCCATACATCTATCCCAGATTAAATGTTGGAATTGAACAGCATTGTTAATGTTAATCACAAAACCACCCCACTTGAGATTTGGTTATAACAATTCATCTCGACGAGATGCTAACTTTTTAAATAGTGTACCAAAGAAACATTGATCCTTGAATCGTACAAATAAACAATATACAGGGTTAGAGCTTATATGTAAGGTTTCTTTATTTGTAAAAGTATAGTCAAATGTACCATCAATACAAATATGTAATTGTGGTTCTCTTTCCGGCATTGTAATTTGAATCGTATCATGTTCCTCTAAAACAAGGCTTACACCTTGAATTAAATGTGGTGCTACTGGGGTAACAATGATAGATCGATTATCTGGTTTCATGATTGGACCACCAGCCGATAGATTATAGCCGGTAGAACCTGTAGCAGAGGAAATAATTAAACCATCCGATGGATACATTTGCGTGTGTTGATTATTTATGGACATATTAATTCGAGCCATTTTAGCAGGCTCAGCACGAGTTATAACAATTTCGTTAATGATAGGAACTAGTTCTTCCTCTTTACCCTCATGACGTTCTATATAAGCATATAAATGTCCACGCTTTTCAATATTATAATCACCATTAGCAATACGTTTAATATGACTTTGCATTTGATGAATTTCAATTTGATTTAAAAAACCTAGTTCGCCAAGATTAATACCACAAACAGGTACATTATATAGATAAATTTGTCTTGCAAGATGGATGATGGTACCATCACCACCAAAACTAAAGGCAATATCGATTTGTTTAAAGATTTCTGGGCGACTTAAAATATGAGTTTCAGGAATCTTAAGTACTCGTGCAGGTGCATCTGATTCGAGATCATCTGGCAAAAATACTTCGATACCTTCATCTTTACAAATATGTGCAGCCATTTTTAGAACTGCCATAATATTGCTTTTCCCCATATTGGGAAAGAATCCGATACGCATAGTAATCTCCTATAATGAATGGGCTTCTGCAACCACTGTATCAATCAAAGTATCATCAATGGTTAAGGCCCCTTCTTCGTACTTTTTAAAATAACCTAAAAACTCTATATTACCTTCCATACCTTTAATTGGTGAGAAAGTTAAGCCATGTGTATACAATCCACAATCATACGCAACGTGTAAAATACGATGTAAAACTTCTTTATGGATTTCACTATCTCGCACTATACCGCCCTTACCAACATTTTCTTTACCAGCCTCAAATTGTGGTTTTATTAAGGCCACAAGTGAGCCCGTATCTTTTAATAAATTAGTAGCTACTGGTAAAACTTTGTCTAAAGAAATAAATGCTACATCAATAGAAATAAAATCAACAAGTTCACCTATTTGTTCAGCAGTAACAGTACGGATATTTTGTTTCTCCATATTAATTACACGTGAATCTTGGCGTAATTTCCAAGCTAATTGATTATATCCTACATCGATGGCAAAAACCTTAGACGCACCGTTTTGTAATGCGCAATCTGTAAAACCACCTGTACTAGCTCCTATATCAATCATCACAGCCCCATGTAAATCGATAGGGTAAGTTTGAATAGCCTTTTCTAATTTAAGTCCTCCACGACTTACATAAGGTAAAGTATTGCCTTTTACAATAATATTAGCATCCACAGGAATCTTGGTGCCTGCTTTATCTATGCGCGTAGTATCCATAAATATAAGGCCCGCCATAATAGCTGCTTTTGCTTTTTCTCTACTTTCAAAAAGGCCTCGATTAACGAGGAGTATATCTAATCGTTCTTTATTGTTCATATTACACCATGATAAATACAATAAAACTGAATAAAGGCCACAAGAATACCGAGAATTAAACCACCAAATACTTCGATAGGTGTATGTCCCAACAACTCTTTTAATGCTTCTTTACGTGTAATGACAACAGGTATATTCTTTTTGGTAAAATAATCTACAATTTGATTAAGTATTTGAGCTTGTCGTCCTGCCTCTAATCGTACACCAGACGCATCATACATAACAACAATTGAAAATACTAAGGATAATATAAATAGATCCGTTACACCATTTTTAAGGTAAATCGCTGTTGTTGTAGCAATTACAAATGATGTATGTGAACTTGGAAAACCACCAGATCCAACAAGGCGCTCTGGTCGGAATTTACCATGTCTTAAGAGTTGCCATACAAATTTGATAGCTTGAGCCGTAAACCAGCCCCAAAATGCAGCTTGTGCGATATAATTATGTGCTATTTGTGGTAATATATCAATCATTGTTTATACCTTCTACAGGTAATACCCATTAATTCGTACGTTCTAAAAGATAATCAATTAATGCTGATAGTATAGTTGTATCATAAGAAACCAAGTTTAACGCATCATGAGCTTGGCTACCTACTAAGTAGGCTTGATGTTTTGCTTGCTCTAAACCTAGTAAAGATACATAGGTAGATTTATGTTGGCGAATATCACTACCGGGTGTTTTCCCTAATTCTTCAATAGTACCGGTTACATCTAAAATATCATCAGTAATTTGGAATAATAATCCCAGGCAATTAGAATATTCCATAAGGGCTGTTCGCGTAGCATTATTAGCACTTCCAAGAATAAGACCTAATTCTACAGAAGCGTTAAATAGTGCACCTGTTTTACCACTATGTAAAACCTTTAATTCTTCTAAAGGAATATGTTTATCTTCACTGAGCAAATCAAAGGCTTGTCCCCAACCATACCTTCTGGACCAGCCGCAGTAGCAACACATTGTATAGCATCTAGTTTTTGCTGTGCACTAGCAACTGTATTTGAAGTCATCAATTGAAAGGCATATGTTAATAACCCATCACCGGCTAAAATAGCAAGTCCCTCACCGTATACTTTGTGATTGGTCAAATTACCTCTGCGATAATCATCATTATCCATAGCTGGTAAATCATCATGAACTAATGAATACGTATGGATACACTCCATAGCACATAGAAATTCCTTATAATCAGCTGGCTCTTTATGAAGCATTTCTAACACAGCCTTAGTTAAAATAGGTCGTATTCGTTTGCCACCTTGCATTAAACTATAATTCATAGATTCATAAAGTTGTTCAAATTCTTGATTTGGGCTATTAAGTACTTCGCCTAACCATTGTTCAATATTTTGTTTGCTAGATGCTAAATAATCTTTGAACATAGAATCTCCTTATTCGCTGATGCGGACTTCTTCGATAATTTGTTGTACTTCATCTTCAACAGAATCGAGCATTTCAGCACATTCTTTTACCAAAGTTAAGCCCTTTTTATATTGTGATAAAAGCTCAGAAATGGTCATATCCCCATCATCTAATTGCTTAACAATATCTTCTAAGGCCTTATATTTTTTCTCATAACTTTTTAGTGATGCGGCCATCCTTGTGCGCCTCCTTTACCGTAGCAGTAATATAACCATCAGCTAGTGTAACTCGTATATCGTCATTTGGTTGTAATTGGGCAACCGATGTAATAGGTTTGTTATCATGCTCAACCTTTGCAAAACCTTTAATCATCATTTGTAATGGATTTAGCGACTCTAACTGTTGTGCCAATAATGCAAAGCTATGTCTCTCTGCATTACATCGTTCTTTAGTTGCATTAGTTAGAGTTTGTGAAAGCTCTTGTAAGTGTGATTTTTGCTTATGTAAAAATTGCAGAGCTGGAATGCCAAGTTTTCGATTAAAGAGCAATGTTAAATCTGTACGTTTTTGTTGTAGTGTATAGCGTATATATTCGTGTAAATACTCTTCTTTTTCTGTCAACTGATCTTGTAATGTAGTAATTGGAAGTACTGCCATTTCTGCAGCATGGCTAGGCGTAGCACCACGTACATCAGCTACATAATCACATAAGGTGTAATCTGTTTCATGACCTACCGCCGAAATAATCGGTGTATGAGCATTATAAATTGCCTCTACAACAACTCTATCATTGAAACACCACAAGTCCTCCATAGATCCACCGCCACGACCAACGATGATAACATCAATATCTGGATCAGCATCTGCCGTAGTAATTCCTTTTGCTATAATTGGGCCTGCGGTACTACCTTGTACAGGAACGGAAAACAATTTAAATTTAACTAGTGGATTGCGTTGTTTACTAACATGTAGAATATCATGTAATACAGCACCAGATTGGGATGTTATAATACCAATGCAACTCGCCATATAGGGTAAACCCACTTTATGGCTATCATCAAAGTACCCCAAAGCAGTTAACTCTCGTTTTAGAGCGTCAAATTCGAGCTGTAACGGACTTTTAGCACCTATCTGCATATCTGATGCAATGAGATTTAAACGGCCCATTTTATTGTAAAAGTTAACAGATGCTTTTACAGTTACTAATAAACCATTTTGAATGGCATTAGCTAGTCCCTTTTGCATGACTGTACTAGACCACATTGTCACATCAATAGCAGATTCCTCATCTTTTAAAGAAAAATACATATGACCACTACTATGACGTTTTGCATTAATAATGGTACCACTTACATATACATTCTTTAATAGATATTCACGATCTAAGGTACGTTTTATGAGATTGTTTAATTGTGTAATGGTTAATACATTCACGATTATCCTCTAGATTTTTGTAAATAAGCAGCACCAAAAGCATTACCTGTGGCATTATCAACAGAAAATTGTGGCTGCGCCACATGTAATTGGAGATGATTTCGTTTACAATAGGTTTCCATCCGCTTACGAAGTAAACTATTGCTCATCACACCACCTACAGCAATGAGTGCACGTACAGATTTCTCTTTAGTATGATAAGTAATCATTTTTTCTAGAGCATTTCCAATGGAAGTAAAAACAGCTCTAGCTAACTTAGATTTATCTATATCACTCATAGCGTTATTTATACGCCGCATAGCAGCACTACAAGGACCGGCAAAGCTAATCCATCCGTCTTTTACAGATGATGGCAATGGTTCATATTCTGTAGTTTGTAATGCTAATGCCTCTAAATGTTTACCTGCAGGAAATGGTAAGCCCAATGCGACACCTATGCGATCAACATATTGCCCCCCTTGTAAATCTTTAGAACCACCAACGATGTGAGATTCAAAAATACCGTTTCCTTGATAATGGCAATATACTAGTTCTGTCGTGCCACCTGATAGATGTAATGCCAAAAATGGCTCATTAGGAATATTTTTTAAATCCCTCAAAGCTGCTAATATATGATTCTCTTGATGTGCAAAAATATGTAAAGGCACATTCATAAGATGACTCAAGGTTTGCCCCTGTCCTAACCCGACCATAAAGGCAGGCATATAAGAGCGTTCTTCACGGCGCGGAAAGCCACTAACACCTATACCGCTAATTGGTACCTGTGGCAACTCTGACATTAACTTAGGCAATGCCTTTGTATGCTGAAAGACCATATTTGATTGTTGTAGTCCTCGCTCACCTGGTTTTACCTCTAAGATTTTACGTGCTTCCCCTACTATGTGAAAGTCGCTATCTACAATGGCACAACTTGTAGTGTAACAACTCGTATCAATGCCTAAGTAATATCGTTTCATTATTTACTCTTATTATATGCGTCTAAGATTGCATTAATTAATTTATAAGATGCATCAGAGCCAAACTCTTTAGCTAATTGAATGGCTTCATTAATAGCAATAGATGGCTCTAAAGGTTCCACTTTATTGGTCATTTCCCAAACAGCAATACGTAAGATAGAACGATCTACCTTATCTAAATTTGCTACTTTACGAGATTTACAGAATGGCTGTAATGTAGCATCAATTATTTCAACATTTGATAGTACACCCTCTATAATACTATTTGCATATGCCTTATCCATTGCTTTATGAATGTTTCCTTCGGGAAATTGAACATCCTTTTGATTAGTATGAAATTCATTGGCATATAACATTTGGAATGCGTATTGACGAGCCTCTCGCCGATTTCGCTTAGTTACCATGTAAAACTGGCTCCTTTTCTTTTACAATACCTTCAATATGCACATCAACCTTAATATGATCAAGATCTAGCATATTTTTTAAGGTTTGTTTGATTTCTAATTGCAATTGTTTCGATAATTCAATGAGATTATATCCATACAATGCTTTAATATAAATGTTAATTTCAATAAAACCTTTACGATGCTTTACATTGATACCAGGTAAGCTACGCTGACCAAAAGCATGGGTAATACCCTCTACCAACTCATCGTAAAAGCGTGGGCTTAAAGAATGAATACCAGGAATGGTTCCTAAAGTTTTTGTTGCTACATCAATGATGACAGAATCTGCAATATCAATGGTATCCGTGTCTAAACCATAATTTAATTGATTATCTGAACTCATAGAGATACCTCCTATGGCTGTTGAGGTGTTACTAAATCATCAAAAATAATGTCTTGTACAACTACATCAATAGTTTGAACCTCAATTTCTGTATAAGAGACTAAAGCAGTTTTAATGCGCTCTTGTAGACGTAAAACAACATCAGGAATACGATATCCATACTGAATGCACACATATAGTGTAACTGATATTGCTCCTTCATCGTTAAAGGATATCTTAACACCTTCATGATCGGATTTACGTCTAAAAAAAGTGTTAACGCCATCATTAAAGGTGGAACTCATATGATGAATTCCCTTTGTATCAAGCGCTGTCATTGTTACAATTGTAGCATATACATCATCGTTAATCTTAATCTTACCCGACTCTAGTTCAGTATTTTTCTTGGTCATACTGGCCTCTTTCAAAAAAAGCACCTGTCCCTATATATAATTACATAGACGACAAGTGCTTACAGTGCAAATGTTACGATATATGGGGAATAAGATTCCTTGAAAAGATCTTGCCCCAATACATATCAATGAGTATTAGGCACGTTCGATGTATTGTCCTGTACGAGTATCAATACGAAGTACATCATCTACTTCAATAAAGAGAGGTACTTTTACAGTGTAGCCTGTTTCTAATACGGCTGGTTTATTACCACCAGTTGCAGTATCGCCACGGATACCAGGATCTGTTTCAACTACGCGAAGTTCAACAGCTACAGGTAAATCGATACCGATTACGATACCTTGGAAGAACATGATGGATACTTCCATATTTTCAAGAAGGAAGTTTTTAGCATCACCTAATTGTTCAAGGGTAAGTTCAACTTGATCATAAGTTTCGTTATCCATAAATGTATAAGAGCCATCAGATTCATATAAGTATTGCATACGACGACGATCAACATGTGCTTTAGGCACTTTTTCACCTGCATTAAATGTACGCTCAACTACAGAACCAGTTTGCAAGTTTTTCATTTTAGTACGTACGAATGCAGCACCTTTACCTGGTTTAACGTGTTGAAAATCAACTACTTGCCATACATTACCGTCAATTTCAACGGTTACACCTGGACGAAAATCATTACTGGAAATCATCTAACTCTTCTCCTTCTAAATACCTATTTCAATTAACTCTTTTGGACTATGTGTCAACACCTCATAGCCGTCAGATTTGACGATGACACTATCCTCTATTCTCAATCCGATAGTACCTGTTATATAAATGCCAGGTTCTACCGTAATGATCATATTTTCTGTAAATACCGTATCGGATTTAGTATTGGCTACTGGTTCTTCGTGAATCTCAAGACCTACGCCATGTCCAGTACCATGATTAAATTCCTTGGTATATCCATGTTCTTTAATATAATCACGACAAACTGCATCAAGTTCTTTACCAGTAATACCAGCCCGAACTGCAGCTACGCCACGTTTTTGTGCTTCTAAAACTATACCATACAGCTTCTTTTGTAATTCAGAGGCAGGCCCCATTACAATAGTTCTAGTCATATCAGAATGATAACCCTTATATACCGCACCAAAGTCAAAGGTAACAAAATCACCTGCTTCAATGACCTTATCACTGGCTACACCATGAGGCATACTAGAACGATTACCAGAAGCAACAATGGTTGCAAAGGAAGGTTCCTCTGATCCACGTTTTAACATTTCTGATTCTAATATAATGCGCGCTTCGTTTTCTGTCATCCCTACCTTTAGTTGTGGTAGCAAGGCAGCAAAAGCATCATCACCAATTTTAGCAGCTTTACGCAATAAGTCTAATTCGTCTTCACGCTTAACCGCACGTAGTTTTGCAAAATTGATAGATGTAAACTTAAAGCGTTCATCTAATGTATCACATAAAGTTTCATACGTATCCACAGGCATTTGTTTGCCTTCTATACCGAATAAACCTTCGTGAATATGATGTTCATTGAATATATCTACAAGAGTATCCATAACAGTTGTTTCATATTGAATAACTGTGTACCCTTCACATTGTTTTGTTGCTTGTTCAGTATATCTGAAATCAGTAATCATAAAGGCTTTATCTTGAGTAATGATAGCAAAGCCTGTAGTACCAGTAAAGCCTGCAAAATAATGTAGATTTATAGGGCTTATTAAAATGACGCCTGTTAATTCTTGCTCTTTAATATACTGTTGTAGCAGATTTAATCCATTCATAATCTTGCTCCTAGTCTATAAAGTACAATTAATCTTACCATAAAATACCTATATTGAATAGAATTTTATGCTATTTTTTAAAGCCCTCTATCTGTTCAACGGTCAATTCCATTGCAGAACCAACCTCTTCAATGCCACTTAAATCAATATGACCAATCGTAAGACGTTTCAAATATGTTACAGTACCACCTGCAGCACCAATCATGCGCTTAACTTGATGATACTTGCCTTCTTCAATCGTTACATGTACTGAATGTAACGATACAAATTCAATTTCTGCCGGTTTACATTGCGTACCATCTCCAAGAAGAATTCCCTCTTTAATACGTTGTATACCTTCATCAGATAGCGTTCCTTCAAATTCTACGTAATAAACTTTAGGCACATGTTTATTACCATTGATGATAGAGTGTCCCCACACACCATCATTAGTTAATAATAAAAGTCCTTCTGTATCCTTGTCTAATCTGCCTACTGGAACAACTCCCATTTTTATGAATTCTGGAGGGAGTAAATCCATAACAACAGGGTGATTAGAATCTTCTACCGCTGTAACATAGCCCTTTGGCTTATGAAATTTTACATAATATAGTTGAGTAGTACTAACAACCTTACCATCAACAGCAACTATATCAACATCAATATCAATATGAGTATCTTTTTTCGTTGTTATACTGCCATTGATGGTAACTCTTCTATCCTTTATGAGTTGATGGACTTCTTTTCGACTACCATAAGCTTTATTGGCTAATAATTTATCTAGTCGCATTATGCATGACCTTGTAATACATCTACGTGTGCTGTATCATTGAGCAAGTTTAAAATATTATGATCAAATTCTCCCATGCCATTATAGAATATACGATTAATTGCTGTATTACCTTGACTAAAATTCCAACAATGACTAATGGAAATATCTAATAATTTACACAATAATGTTCGTATAGTCCCACCATGACAAGCAATGAGAAGTGTTTCCTCCTCATTATTAACATTGATGAATTCCTCTAGACCTGCCCATGCACGGTCTTGTAAATTCTTAAAGCTTTCACCATTAGGAACCTTAACTAGATGTGGTCGCAAATACATTTCATCTATCAAACCAGGCCAACGATCTTCGATATCTGAAAATAACATAGCTTCCCAATCGCCAAAATTAAGTTCTCGTAAGCGTTTATCTACTGTAATAGGAGTAGTACGTTCACCGCGAATGACTTCAGCTGTAACTAAAGCACGACTCAAATCACTAGATAATATGCGATCAAATTTAACATCTTTAAGAGCCTGACCACATGCCTTTTGCTTGATTTAAACCATTTTCATTAAGTGGAACATCTGTGATGCCTTGGTATTTTCCCATTTTGTTCCAATCAGTTTCACCATGGCGCACAATATACAATGTCTTCATAGTCTTCCTATACTTTCAAAATATCTGTTAATTTTTCTACTAACTTAACATTAGTATCATGATCTTTTATTGCAACGCGAACCCATTGATTATTTAATCCCATATAAGAATCACAGTTGCGAACAATCATATTATATTTTTTAAGCGCTTCATTAATCGACTCTGCTGTTATTCCTTCTTGTTCAATGTGGAACAACATAAAATTAGCTGAAGGCGGATATATAGTAATACCATCTATAGTATCTAATGAGTTATACATAAAAAGTTGCTCTTCATGTAATACTTGTTTTGTTCGTTTCACATACTCTACATCATTCAAAGCCGCCTCTGTATAGGATTGAGCTAATGTATTAACAGACCAAGTTGGAATAAAACTATTTAGTTGCTCAATGATAAGAGGATTGCTGAAAGCAGCACCAATTCGTAGCCCTGGCACGGCATAGAATTTTGTAAAAGAATGAACCACGATAATATTATCAAACTCGTTAACTAGGGAGCGCATGGAGTATTCATTATCTTGTAATGTGTCGTTACCAACAAAATCGATAAAGGACTCATCTATAACAAGTAAACTATTAGCATCTTTCAGCATGCTTGCAATAGTACGAATATGATTCTTATCAAGTAACGTACCATCTGGATTATTGGGATTACCTAGAAATACAATAATACGACCATCTTGCCCCTTTAACTCAGCTGCAAAAGTTTCTAATGCTAAATAAGGAACCTCAAAATAAGGTTTTCCATGTTCATCTTCCCGTGGTCTATAATAAATATCGCGTACTGGAATTCTACTTGCTTCTAAAGCTGCTTTATATTCAGAAAAACCTGGTGCGGGAACAAAAGCGCCCGTATAGCCAGGTAACCGACAAATTGCATATAATAGCTCTGCCGCTCCATTGCCAACTACAATTTGATTTTTATTCATACCATAGATATCAGCAATGGCATTTAATATATCATCATTTGTAGCATCCGGATAATGTGATATATATCGCAATTGAGATTCTAATGCAGATAAGCCTCGTTGGCTAGGGCCTAGTGGATTGATATTAGCACTAAAGTCAATAACCTCATATGGTTCAATTCGTTGTTCATGGGCAAACTGAAAGATATTGCCCCCATGTATTTTAGACATACTATTCTCTTTCTATGAAATACTTTATCGTTTGATATAAGTTAATCCTTCATTCGTAGTTTCAACCGTATCTACATAGGTTAATTGTGGCAACTTACGCAAAATCTCATTCTTACAATCATTAATACGACCATAATCAACGGGAATAATAGTCCCATAATGGTTCCGCTATGAGCGATGATTGTTCCTACACTATTATAAGAATTACCTACATCGTGAAAAGTCATATAAATTAAGTTTATATAAAAATACGCTGATTGCCAAAAGGCACTCAATGTAGCAGCTTGGCCAAATAAGCTTTATATCATGCGTTGTAAGCCCCTGTTTAAAACAAAATCAAAAGGATTCTTGTATAATAGATTCTTTTTCTAAAAATTTTAATTTTGTAAAATCTGCTTGTTTAATTAAAAGCT
>OIEK01000183.1_pt1 | contig 20156 bp, 19 predicted proteins | sample 1581821 | NCBI WGS metagenome assembly OIEK01 (sample SAMN03281017, study PRJEB24777) | human gut metagenome | isolation source: fecal sample PR221 from 1 month old male Chinese infant, caesarean... | reverse complement strand
GTTGCGACGCGCTTTAGCGCTCTGTCGCGAGGTGGCGTATATTACGCTTTCCTCTTTCAGAGTCAACCCGTTTTTCAGGATTTTTCTCTGCAACCGAACCGGCTGTTTGTGTGAAGTGATTCACATCTGCCGTGTCAGTGGGAGCGCATTATAGGGAGTTCGCCGGAAGTAGCAAGCGTTAAAATATAAAAATCTTATCGACCGCTCATTATTTGAACTTTTCGCTAATTCATCTTCTTACCATTAAAGGCGCAATCCCAGTGTTCATGCGGCCTGCAGCGCAATTTACGCTAAGATCGGTTTTTGGCGAAAATGTGATTTTTCTCTCTTACCCAACGCCATTATCGCGCCGATGGTGAATTAAGCACCACTCTTGACCCACGACAATGCGCCCGCCCGGCCCTCATTTCTATAATCAGGCCCGTTTCTTCTTACTGGTAATAATCGATGGCTTATCAACTCAACATTAACTGGCCCGAGTTTTTAGAAAAATACTGGCAGAAACAGCCGGTGGTATTAAAAAACGCGTTTCCGGACTTCGTCGACCCGATTACTCCGGACGAGCTGGCCGGATTAGCCATGGAGCCGGAAGTCGACAGCCGGCTGGTCAGCCTGAAAAACGGCAAATGGCAGGCCAGCAATGGTCCTTTTGAACATTTCGACGGGCTGGGCGAAACCGGTTGGTCCCTGCTGGCCCAGGCGGTAAACCACTGGCATATGCCTGCCGCCGAGCTGGTGCGTCCGTTCCGCGTACTGCCGGACTGGCGCCTGGACGACCTGATGATCTCCTTCTCCGTCCCCGGCGGCGGTGTCGGTCCGCATATCGATCAGTATGACGTCTTTATTATTCAGGGCATGGGCAGCCGCCGCTGGCGCGTGGGTGACAAGCTGCCGATGCGTCAGTTCTGTCCGCATCCGGCACTGCTGCACGTCGATCCGTTCCCACCGATCATTGATGAAGATCTGCAGCCAGGCGACATCCTCTATATTCCACCGGGATTCCCGCACGACGGCATAACCCACGAAACCGCCCTGAACTACTCCGTCGGCTTCCGCGGGCCAAACGGCCGCGACCTGATCAGCAGCTTCGCCGACTATGTGCTGGAGAACGATCTCGGCGGCGAGCACTACAGCGATCCGGACCTCACCTGCCGCGAGCATCCGGGCCGGGTTGAAGAGTATGAACTCGAACGTCTGCGCACCATGATGATCGATATGATTCGCCAGCCGGAAGACTTCAAGCAGTGGTTCGGCAGTTTCGTCACCACCCCGCGTCACGAGCTGGATATTGCGCCGGCGGAACCACCGTATGAAGAAGAGGAAGTGCTCGATGCGCTGCTGGGTGGTGAAAAGCTTTCCCGCCTGAGCGGCCTGCGCGTTCTGCATATCGGCGACAGCTTCTTCGTGCATAGCGAACAACTCGACACCACCGATGCCGAAGCGCTGGATGCGCTGTGTCGCTATACCTCATTAGGCCAGGAAGAGCTCGGCAGCGGCCTGCAGAATCCGGCGTTCGTGAGCGAACTGACGCGGCTGATTAATCAGGGCTACTGGTACTTCGAAGAGTAAGAGAGTCGCGATACTGCGGGCAGCCGCCTGGCGCTGCCCGGTTTCTTTTATGACTCATCGTCAGTAAAGAGCTGTTCAATCGATTTGGTCGGATAAAACAGTAAGTTACTATTTTCATCCACGAGCTGTATAAACCCCAGACGAAGATAGAATGCTTTAGCCTTCTCATTAAGGGCTTCAACAAACAATCCGTAGATACCAACGGCTTTAGACGCTCCCCACACCACTCGCATCGCATGGGCAACCAACATCTCTCCCCAGCCCTGCCCCTGAACAGATTTATCAATGGCCAGCCGCCCGAGGGTTACGCTTGGCGCATTTTGATACGGGATTTTCTTTTGCTGAGTTTTAGACGGCAACATGCCTCGCTCGAAACAACTCCCCGATAAGGTGTAATAACCCAGCAACCTGGGAACGGTATCCCCGGAGACCAGCGCATAACCCCTTAAGATTTGTCCATCGTGCTGCCGCTTGAGGTGCTCTTTTAAAAACGTATTCAGCGCTTCCTCGCCGCAATCAAATCCAGTGATATCGTAGCTGAACGCATCGGCAATCATCTCAATCGTCAGTTGCTGCTCCATTAGCTCTACCTTACCTGGTTTGTAGACGCTTCGCTGCACGTTTCAGTCGATCATTCGGGGCTGGCGGTTGGGTAATCGCCTCCATCACCAGGCTCCATGATTGCTCATTGAGGACCATTCTGCGGTGCTGCTCAATCACTTCCGCAGCACGTTCTGAGGCACTGGCAACCACAAACTGGGTAATCGTCTGATTCGAAATTGCCGCAGCTTCCTCGATGATGCTCTTATCATCATCGGTTAATCTCAAATCTATACGCTGCTTTTTAAGTGCGGGCATACGTTATCTCCGGCCTGTTGCAAACTTCATGTACGGTTATTTTCCGTACATTTAATATAGCGACAGAAAGCCACATACTCAACTATCACTCGCGGATTACGCCTATTTCGGCAACACCACAATAAACCGCGTCGAGCGCAGATCGGACTGCGCCGCCACGCTGCCGTGGTGGGCTCCGACAATCGATTTCACAATCGCCAGGCCGATGCCGCTGCCCTCCCCTTTGCGCTGGCGCGAGGGGTCGACGCGATAGAAACGGTCAAACAGTCGTGGCAGATGTTCGGCGGCAATCGGCGTACCGGGGTTCTCCACCACCAGGCGTACCGTCTCCGCGCTTTCGCTCAACTGGATGGTCACCGCCTGGCCGGCCGGCGTGTAGCGGATCGCATTCGACAGCAGGTTGCTGATTGCCCGCCGCAGCATCAGCGGATCGCCCGTCACCCGGCAGGGGCTACCGACAAAGCGCAGCGCCACCGCTTTCTCTTCCGCCCACGCCTCGAAAAACTCAAACACCTTATGCACTTCATCGGCCAGATCCAGCGCCTGTTGCTCAGGGATCAGCTGGTTATTATCCGCCTGAGCGAGGAACAGCATATCGCTGACCATCCGCGACATCCGCGAGAACTCTTCGAGATTGGAATACAACACCTCTTCCAGCTCCTGCGGGCTGCGGCTCTGGCTTAAGGCGATTTCGGTTTGCGTCACCAGGTTGGTAATCGGCGTGCGGATTTCATGGGCGATATCGGCGGAGAAGTTGGACTGGCGGGTAAAGACATCCTCTATGCGCTCCAGCATATGGTTAAACGACAGCGCCAGCCGCTCCAGCTCGACAGGCACCGCCTGCGGGTCAAGGCGCACGTCGAGATCCCGCGAGGTAATATTCTGGATCTGGCGACTGATCTGGCGGATCGGCTTATGCCCCTGGTAGACCACAAACAGCACGATGGCGATGATCAGCAAACTGATTATCGACGCCGCGGAGATCAGCTTCGCTTTCAGCTCATTAATATAGTGCAGGTGAAAATCGATGGATAAGGCCATCAGCAGGTGGTACGCCGGTTTACCGTCCGCCTGCTTGCCCAGCGGCAGCATGATCAACCGCCAGGCGCGGGTCTCCAGTGGATGATTATCGTGCGCCATTGCCCGCGGCTGCGGGTCGGTCCATGAAATCACATTCCCGTCGCGGAGCTGCATCGCCAGCCCGGGCGTACTCAGCATATGGCTGAGATCCGGCCCGTCTGGCGACTGAAATAGAATATTGCCCTGGCCGTCGTCCAGACAGATAAAAACGTTGGCGTAACCCGCAATGATATTCCTCACGATCTCCAGCCGACGCGCCTGCGGATAGTCGGCGTGGTTGAGCACCGTCTCCAGGGTGGTGCTGAGCTGCCTGAGATCGTGAACGTCGCGCTCTTCAAAGTGGGCCTTCACCGAATGGATCATGATCCAGGTGAAGGCAAAGAAAGCAATGATGGTGGCGAGGCTAATAAAGAAGGTCAGCCGGGTGGCCAGGGAAAAGGGGCGCTTAGCGGCCATCCGGCACCTCAAGCATATAGCCTACGCCGCGCACGGTCTGGATCAGCTTCGGCTCGAAGTCGTTATCAATTTTGGCGCGCAGCCGCTTCACCGCCACGTCAATGGCGTTAGTGTCGCTGTCGAAGTTCATATCCCACACCTGCGAGGCAATTAACGAACGCGGCAGCACCTCGCCCTGATGACGCAGGAAGAACTCCAGCAGCGTGAATTCCTTACTGGTCAGAGTGATGCGGGTGGCGCCGCGCGTCACCTTGCGGCTGACCAAATCGACGCAGAGATCGGCCGCCTGAAACTGGCTTTCGACGATGACCGCCGCCCCGCGGCGCAGCAGAGTGCGCACCCGCGCCAGCAGCTCCGCAAAGGCGAACGGTTTTACCAGATAGTCGTCAGCGCCCAGCTCCAGCCCCTTCACCCGATGCTCAATGGTGCCCAACGCGGTAAGCAGCAGGATCGGCATGCCTTTCCCGGCGGCGCGCAGCATGCGCACGATATCCCAGCCGTTCACATCCGGCAGCATGATGTCGAGGATCAGCAGATCGTAATCGCTGGTCATCGCCAGGTGATAGCCGTTGAGGCCGTTATCGGCCAGGTCGACGACGAAGCCGGCCTCGGTGAGCCCTTTGGTCAGGTACTCTCCGGTTTTCTTCTCATCTTCGACAATCAAAATCTTCACGGCAGGCTCCTTCACGCGCGCTTTGTGCGGGTATTCAATTTTAGAGGAGCGCCTCCGGATAGCAATGAAATATCAGGAAAATGACAGCTTTGTCATTTTCCCGTCACGCCCTGAACAGAGCCCGCTACGTAAAGTAGCCGCCATGGATAAATCGTCGAAACCCTCTGCCGCCATGCGTTCAATACAGCTACTTACCCTCAGCGTGATATTTGCCTTAACCGGCTGTCTGTCGCTCGCTCCGGACTACCAGCGCCCCGCAGCGCCGGTACCGCAGCAGTTCTCTCTCAGCCAGAACAAGCTGGTTACTGCAACAGCGGGCTACCAGGAGACCGGCTGGCGCACCTTTTTCGTCGACCCGCAGGTGAAAAGCCTGATTAGCACCGCGCTGACCAACAACCGCGATCTGCGGATGGCGACGCTGAAAGTGCAGGAAGCCCGCGCCCAGTACCGGGTAACCGACGCCGACCGCTACCCACAGCTTAACGGTGACGGCAGCACCACCTATGGCGGCAAGCTCAAAGGCGACACCACCACCAGCAGCGATTATGCCGCCGGCTTAAACCTCAGCTACGACCTCGACTTCTTTGGCCGGTTGAAAAACCTTAGCGAAGCCGACCGACAGAACTTCTTCGCCAGCGAAGAGGCGCGGCGCGCGGTGCATATCCTGTTGATTGCTAACGTTTCACAAAGCTACTTCAACCAGCGGCTGGCGGCAGCGCAGCTGCAGGTGGCCAACGACACCTTGCAGAACTATCAGCAGTCTTACGCCTTCGTTGAAAAACAGCTGCTGACCGGGAGCACCACCGTCCTGGCGCTGGAGCAGGCGCGCGGCATGATCGAAAGCACCCGCGCCGATATCGCCAAACGTCAGGGCCAGCTGGCGCAGGCCAATAACGCCCTGCAACTGCTGCTCGGCAGCTATCAACATCTGCCGGACGATAGCGCCAGCAGCGCCGTGGACCTGCAAGGCGTAACCCTGCCGCCATCGCTCTCCTCAGCGATCCTACTGCAGCGGCCGGATATTTTAGAGGCCGAACACAGCCTGCAAGCGGCCAACGCCAACATCGGCGCCGCGCGGGCGGCCTTCTTCCCGTCGATCACCCTGACCAGCTCGCTCTCCGGCAGCAGCAGCGAACTCTCCAGCCTGTTTAACGCTGGCGGCGCGATGTGGAACTTCATTCCCAAAATCGAGCTGCCGATTTTCAACGCCGGGCGCAACCAGGCCAGCCTCGATCTGGCGGAGATCCGCCAGCAGCAGCAGGTGGTCAACTATGAACAAAAAATCCAGTCCGCCTTTAAAGAGGTGGCCGACGCGCTGGCCCTGCGCCAGAGCCTGGCCGATCAAATTGCCGCGCAGGAGCGCTATCTCGCCTCGCTGAATATCACCCTGCAGCGCGCCACTGCGCTCTATCGCCACGGCGCGGTCAGCTATATCGAAGTCCTGAGCGCCCAGCGCGATATTTTCACCACCCGACAAACCCTGCTGGAACTCAACTATTCCCGTCAGGCTAATGAAATCACCCTGTTCACCGCCCTCGGCGGCGGCTGGATGGAATAACCCAAGGAGTCTTGATGATGAATTCACTATCTCAAATAACCCTGTTCACCCTGCTCTCTGGCGCGGTGTTCGCCGCCCAGGCCGCCGACCCGCACGCCGGTATGGTGATGCACGAGCAGCCCGCCGCCGCGCAGGCGCAAAGCATCCGCGGCAAAGGCGTCATTAAAGCTATTGATATGGATAGTAAAAAAATCACTATCGCCCACGAGGCCATCCCGGCGGTGAACTGGCCGCCGATGACCATGCGCTTCACCATCACCCCGCAGACGCAGCTCAACAATGTGAAGGATGGCGACAGCGTGGACTTCACCTTCGTTCAGCAGGGCAACCTGTCGCTGCTGCAGGATATCCGCGCCCAATAACGGCCCGGCGACGGTAGGCCCCTCAACAACTGAATGGACGACACATGGCATCCCTGACACTGAAAAATACGGCGTTGATCCTCGGCAGCATGCTGATTGGCGGCGCGCTTACCGCGGCGCTGTACGCCCGATGGGCACCGACCCACTCTGCCGCTCCGGCGGCCGAGCAGCAGCGTAAAGTGCTGTTCTGGTACGACCCGATGTACCCGAACACCCGCTTTGATAAACCGGGTAAATCGCCGTTTATGGATATGGATCTGGTGCCGAAATACGCTGATGAGGAGAGTGCCGTCGCCGGTGCGCAAGGGGTGCGTATCGACCCGACGCAGACCCAGAATCTTGGGGTGAAAACCGCCGCCGTCACCCGCGGGCCGCTGCGCTACGCCCAGACCTTCCCGGCCAACATCAGCTATAACGAGTACCAGTATGTGATTATGCAGGCGCGGGCGGCGGGCTTTATCAATAAAGTCTATCCGTTGACCGTCGGCGACAAAGTGAAACAAGGCACGCCGCTGCTCGAGCTGACCATCCCGGACTGGGTGGAAGCGCAGAGCGAATATCTGCTATTGCAGGAGACCGGGGGCACCGCCACCCAGGTCGAGGGGATCCTCGAGCGGCTGCGTCTCGCCGGAATGCCGGACGACGATATCCGCCGCCTGAAAGCCACGCGCAAGATCCAGACCCGTTTCACCCTCAAGGCGCCCATCGACGGGGTGATCACCGCCTTCGATCTGCGCGCCGGAATGAACATCGCCAAAGATAACGTGGTGGCGAAAATTCAGGGCATGGATCCGGTGTGGGTCAGCGTGGCGGTCCCCGAGTCCATCGCCTGGCTGATCAAAGACGCCTCGCAGTTCAATATTCAGGTTCCCGCCTGGCCGGACAAAACCTTCCGCATCAGCAAATGGACGATCCTCCCCAGCGTCGATAGCGCCACCCGCACCCTGCAGCTGCGCCTGCAGGTCAACAACCCGGATGAAGCGCTGAAGCCGGGGATGAACGCCTATCTGCAGCTGACCAGTGAAAGCGAACCGATGCTGCTGATCCCCTCCAAAGCGCTGATCGACAGCGGCAGCGAGCAGCGAGTGATCACCGTCGATAACGAGGGCCGCTTCGTGCCGAAGCGGGTCCAGGTCTTCCATGAATCCAATGGCGTCACAGCCATTCGCAGCGGGCTGCAGGAGGGTGAGAAAGTCGTCGCCAGCGGCCTGTTCCTGATCGACTCGGAGGCCAATATCGCCGGCGCGCTGGAGCGCATGCGCGCGCAGGCCCCTGATGCCGCGGCCTCTGCCGCCCACGCGCACTAAGGAACGGAACCATGATTGAATGGATTATCCGCCGCTCGGTGGCCAACCGCTTCCTGGTGATGATGGCGGCGCTGTTTCTCAGCATCTGGGGAACCTGGACCATCATCCACACCCCGGTAGACGCCCTGCCGGATCTCTCTGACGTACAGGTGATCGTCAAAACCCGCTATCCGGGGCAGGCGCCGCAGATCGTCGAAAACCAGGTCACCTGGCCGCTGACCACCACCATGCTGTCAGTCCCCGGCGCCAAAACGGTGCGCGGCTTCTCGCAGTTTGGCGACTCCTACGTATACGTGATTTTTGAAGACGGCACCGATCCTTACTGGGCGCGCTCGCGGGTGCTGGAGTATCTCAACCAGGTGCAGGGCAAACTTCCCGCCGGGGTCAGCGCCGAAATGGGCCCGGACGCCACCGGCGTCGGCTGGGTCTTCGAATACGCGCTGGTCGACCGTAGCGGCAAGCACGACCTCGCCGAACTGCGCTCGTTGCAGGACTGGTTCTTAAAATATGAGCTGAAAACCATCCCTAACGTCTCGGAAGTGGCGTCGGTGGGCGGCGTGGTCAAGGAGTATCAGATTGTCGTCGACCCGATGAAGCTGACCCAGTACGGCATCAGCCTCGGCGAGGTGAAATCGGCGCTGGACGCCTCTAACCAGGAGGCGGGCGGCTCTTCCGTCGAACTGGCGGAAGCCGAATATATGGTGCGCGCCAGCGGCTACCTGCAGACGCTCGACGACTTCAAAAATATCGTGCTGAAAACCGGGGATAACGGCGTGCCGGTCTATCTTGGCGACGTCGCGCGGGTGCAGATCGGCCCGGAGATGCGCCGCGGAATCGCCGAGCTTAACGGCGAAGGCGAAGTGGCCGGCGGCGTGGTGATCTTGCGCTCCGGCAAGAACGCCCGCGAGGTGATCTCCGCGGTCAAAGAGAAGCTGGCGTCGCTGCAAAGCAGCCTGCCGGAAGGGGTGGAAGTGGTCACCACCTACGACCGCAGCCAGCTTATCGACCGCGCCATCGACAACCTCAGCTACAAGCTGCTGGAAGAGTTTATCGTCGTCGCCCTGGTCTGCGCCCTGTTCCTGTGGCACGTGCGCTCGGCGCTGGTGGCGATTATCTCGCTACCGCTCGGCCTGTGCTTCGCCTTTATCATGATGCATTTCCAGGGGCTCAACGCCAACATCATGTCGCTGGGCGGGATCGCCATTGCGGTGGGGGCGATGGTCGATGCCGCCATCGTGATGATTGAGAACGCCCATAAGCGGCTGGAGGAGTGGGAGCATCAGCACCCGGGAGAGAAGCTCAGCAACGACACACGCTGGAAAATCATTACCGAGGCCTCGGTGGAGGTCGGCCCGGCGCTGTTTATCAGCCTGCTGATCATTACCCTGTCGTTTATCCCGATTTTCACCCTCGAAGGCCAGGAGGGCAAACTGTTCGGCCCGCTGGCCTTCACCAAAACCTGGTCGATGGCCGGGGCAGCGCTGCTGGCGATCGTGGCGATCCCGATCCTGATGGGCTTCTGGATCCGCGGCAGGATCCCGGCGGAGAGCAGCAATCCGCTGAATCGCTTTTTGATCCGCATTTATCACCCGCTGCTGCTGAAGGTCCTGCACTGGCCGAAGACTACCCTGCTGATTGCGCTCCTGTCGATCCTGACGGTTGCCTGGCCGCTTAACCGGGTCGGCGGCGAGTTTCTGCCGCAGATCAACGAGGGCGATCTGCTGTATATGCCGTCCACGCTGCCGGGGATCTCCGCTGCGCAGGCGGCGGATATGCTGCAGAAAACCGATAAGCTGATCATGACGGTGCCGGAAGTGGCAAGGGTGTTCGGCAAAACCGGCAAGGCCGAAACCGCCACCGACTCGGCGCCGCTGGAGATGGTGGAGACCACCATTCAGCTCAAGCCGCAGGATCAATGGCGACCGGGGATGACCATGGAGAAGATCGTCGAGGAGCTGGATAAAACCGTGCGCCTGCCGGGACTGGCGAACCTGTGGGTGCCGCCGATCCGCAACCGCATCGACATGCTCTCCACCGGCATCAAGAGCCCGATCGGCATTAAGGTTTCCGGCACTAACCTGGCCGATATCGACGCCATCACCGGGCAAATTGAAGGGGTGGCGCGCACCGTGCCGGGAGTCACGTCGGCATTAGCCGAGCGGCTGGTCGGCGGGCGCTACCTCGACATTGATATTCAGCGCGAGAAGGCGGCCCGCTACGGGATGACCGTCGGCGATGTGCAGCTGTTTGTATCGTCCGCCATCGGCGGGGCGATGGTTGGCGAAACGGTAGAGGGCGTCGAGCGCTATCCGATCAACATCCGCTACCCGCAGAGCTATCGCGACAGCCCGGAGACCCTGCGCCAGCTGCCGATCCTCACGCCGCTGAAGCAACAGATTGTCCTCGGCGACGTGGCTGAGGTGAAAGTGGTCACCGGACCATCGATGCTGAAGACCGAGAACGCCCGCCCGACCAGTTGGATCTACATCGACGCCCGCGACCGCGACATGGTGTCGGTAGTGCACGATCTGCAGCAGGCCATCGGCAAGGAGGTGAAGCTGAAGCCGGGCATCAGTGTGTCCTACTCCGGGCAGTTTGAGCTGCTGGAGCGCGCCAATCAGAAGCTGAAGCTGATGTTGCCGATGACGCTGATGATTATCTTCGTGCTGCTGTATCTGGCGTTCCGCCGCGTCGGCGAAGCACTGCTGATTATCACCAGCGTGCCGTTCGCCCTCGTCGGCGGGATCTGGTTCCTCTACTGGATGGGGTTCCATCTGTCGGTGGCCACCGGGACCGGCTTTATCGCCCTGGCCGGGGTGGCGGCAGAATTTGGCGTGGTGATGCTGATGTACCTGCGCCATGCCATCGAGGCGGAGCCATCGCTGGAGAATCCGCAGACTTTCAGCGTCGATAAGCTCGACGAGGCGCTGTACCAGGGGGCGGTGCTGCGCGTTCGGCCGAAGGCGATGACCGTGGCGGTGATTATCGCCGGCCTGCTGCCGATTTTATGGGGCACCGGCGCCGGTTCGGAAGTCATGAGCCGTATCGCCGCGCCGATGATTGGCGGGATGATCACCGCCCCGCTGCTGTCGCTGTTTATCATTCCGGCGGCGTATAAGCTGATGTGGCTGTATCGGTATCGGGGCAAGCGTAGCCAATAGCCCGCCGCGTTTACGCCGGTCCGGGAAATTGGCTATAGTGGCGCCATTCTTCTGGCCGGCGTGAACGTCCCTATGAATCTGAACCTGGTATGTTATTCCCTGCTGCTGCTCACCGCCGTGGGCAGCGCCCTGCTGCCCTACCCGCTGGCAATGTGGTTTTTACTGAGCAGCCTTCTGACATGGCTTATCTATGGCGCCGACAAGCTGGCGGCGCGCAAAGCCTGGCGCCGGGTGCCGGAAACCACGCTGCTGGTGCTGGGCCTGGCGGGAGGCTGGCCGGGGGCCATCCTCGGCCAGCAGTGCTTTCGCCATAAAACGCAAAAGCAGCCCTTCCGGACGCGGTTTTTCATCAGCGTAGCGCTCAACGTGGCGGCGCTGGCCGGGCTGTACGTGGTTTATACCCATCTGCTCAGCCGCTAAGCGGCGAGGCTAGCGCGGCGTCTGGCGGATCCACACCAGGCGATCGACGTCAAAGCCCAGCTCGCGCGCGGTATTCAGGTAATCCTGCTTCACCGCCGCCGGAATGGTGGGGGTTCGCGACAGGATCCACAGATAGTCGCGGTTGGGGCCGCTGACCAGCGCGTACTGGTAGTCGTCGTCCAGGCGGATCACGTTATAGCCGCCGTAGAACGGCCCGAAGAACGACACCTTCAGCGCCGCAGTGGTGGGGGCGCCGGTGAAATAGGCTTTCCCGTCGCTCTCATTCCAGCGTTTTTTGACCGGGTCATAACCGCGGTTGACGACGCTGATCCCTCCGTCGCTGCGGGCGCCGTAGGTGGCGGTCACCTGCTCCAGGCCTCGCTCGAAGCGATTCTCCAGGCGGGCGACCTCATACCATTTTCCAAGGTAACGGCTGGCGTCAAACCCGCTAATCGGCTGAACGCCCTTCGGCGGCGTGGGCGATTTGCAGGCCACCAGGGTTAACGCGATAGCGACGCCGGTGACAACAGGCCATAGCTTCATGAGAACTCCTTTCATTTACGCGGTTGGGGAAAGTGTAGTGCAAAGCCACTACACTTCACGCCAGCCGTCGTGATTCGTAGTATATTGAGAATATTCTTTGTTAACAGGTGGCCTCCATGCCTTACTCCATCGGCGAATTTGCCCGACTATGCGGGATAAATGCGACCACGCTTCGCGCCTGGCAGCGCCGCTACGGCCTGCTTAAGCCGCTGCGCACCGATGGTGGACACCGTCTGTACAGCGATGACGACGTCCAGCAGGCGCTGAAGATCCTCGACTGGGTGAAAAAAGGGGTGCCGGTCAGCCAGGTGAAACCCCTGCTGTCGCGCCCCGGCGCGCGGCGCACCAATAACTGGCTGACGCTGCAGGAGACCATGCTGCAGCGACTGAAAGAGGGAAAAATCGAGTCTCTGCGCCAGCTGATCTACGACGCCGGGCGCGAATATCCGCGCCAGGAGCTGGTAACCGAGGTGCTGCGTCCGCTGCGCAGCCAGGTCTCCGCCAACGTGCCGGCCATCATGACGCTGCGCGAAATTCTCGACGGCATCATCATCGCCTATACCTCGTTTTGCCTCGAAGGCGACAAGAAGGCGCCCGGGGACAACTTTCTGATCACCGGCTGGCACCTGACCGACGCCTGCGAAATCTGGCTTGAGGCGCTCAAACGTACCGGCCAGGGCCATCGCATCGACGTCCTGCCGGTGCCTCCCGCCGCCCTGGCGCCGGAGATTTTCCCCCAGCGCAACTGGCTGCTGGTCACCAGCGGCAAACTTTCCGCCGCCCGCCAGAGGCAGGTCGAACTCTGGCAGCAGCAGGTCGTCTCCCTCGAGGTGATCCCGCTCTAACCCCCTGTTTTCACTTACCTCCACGCTCTGTTCCGCCAGCGCCCGGTGGCGCGGCGGGCTCACGCTTGCCCTTTGCACCACCCGTGATTTTCACTCCTTAAAACACCAATCATAACAACATGATTTTTAACACAAATAAAATATATTTTTCTACAAACTTGGACAAATAATTTTATTTGTGTAAGTTTTAAGTATGCCATTACGCTACCGTATCTAGCCAGGATGTGATCCATGAGCACCTCGCCGTCCGTGATTCGTCGTTTCGTTGAGTACTACGCCGGGCTGGATGCACAGCCGCCCGCGGCGCTGGCCGCGCTGTACCATCCGGACGCGACGCTGAGCGATCCTTTTGGTCAGCATCAGGGGCTGTTCGCCATTCAGCGCTACTTTACCCATCTGCTGGCCAACGTGGAGCAGTGCCGGTTCACCATCGACACGCCGCTTTGCGACGGCCAGCGGTTCGCCGTGACCTGGACCATGCACTGGTCGCATCCGCGCATTGCCGGTGGAGAAACCCTGGCCCTGCCGGGCTGCTCGGTGGTGGACATCGCCGGGGAGCAGGTTCTCCATCAGCGCGACTACTACGACGCCGGGGAGATGATCTACGAGCATCTTCCCCTGCTGGGCTGGGCGGTACGCGGCGTGAAGCGGAGGGTGCGCTCATGATGACGGTGCTCATCACCGGCGCCAGCTCCGGGATCGGCGCCGGCCTGGCGAAATCCTTCGCGGCGGATGGCCATCTGGTCATCGCCTGCGGGCGCGATGCGTCGCGCCTGGCAGCGCTCCAGCAGTTCAGCCCCAACATCAGCGTACGCCTGTTCGATATGACAGACAGGGACGCCTGTCGCCAGGCGCTGACAGGCTGTTTTGCCGACCTGATCATTCTCTGCGCCGGGACCTGCGAATACCTCGACCACGGACAGGTGGATGCCGCCCTCGTGGAGCGGGTGATGGCCACCAACTTCCTCGGGCCGGTGAACTGCCTGGCGGCGCTGCAGACGCAGCTGGAGGCAGGCGATCGGGTGGTGCTGGTCAGCTCCATGGCGCACTGGCTGCCCTTCCCGCGCGCGGAAGCCTATGGCGCCTCCAAGGCGGCGCTGAGCTGGTTTGCTAACAGCCTGCGTCTGGACTGGGAGCCGAAAGGGGTCGCCGTCACGGTGGTCTCTCCGGGCTTCGTCGACACCCCGCTGACGCGCAAAAACGACTTCGCCATGCCCGGTCGGGTGAGCGTAGATCGGGCGGTGGCGGCGATCCGCCACGGTCTGGCGAAGGGCAAAAACCACATCGCCTTCCCCACCGGCTTCAGCCTGGCCCTGCGGCTGCTGGCCAGCCTGCCATCGGGTATCCAGCGCCTGCTGTTGCGCAGGATGGTGCGCTCATGAACATCGCCATCATCGGCAGCGGCATCGCCGGGCTGACCTGCGCCTGGCGACTGGCCGGACACCATCAGGTAACGCTGTTCGAAGCGGGCGCCACGCCGGGCGGCCACACCGCCACCGTGGATGTCGCCACGCCGCAGGGCACCTGGGCCATCGATACCGGATTTATCGTCTACAACGATCGCACCTATCCGCGCTTTATGGGCCTGCTCAGCGAGCTGGGGATCGGCGGGCAAAAAACGCAGATGAGCTTCTCGGTCCACAACCCGGCCAGCGGCCTGGAGTACAACGGCCACAGCCTGACCTCGCTCTTCGCCCAGCGGCGCAATCTGCTGAAGCCGGCCTTCTGGGGACTGCTGAGCGAGATCGTCCGCTTCAACCGGCTGGCGAAACTGGCGCTGACCGAGGCGCTGGATCCAGGCGCGACGCTGGAGAGCTTCCTCGCCCGCCACCGCTTCAGCCCCTTCTTCGCCCGCCACTATATTCTGCCGATGGGGGCGGCCATCTGGTCGTCGTCGCTGCAGGAGATGCGCCGCTTCCCGCTGCCGCTGTTTTTGCGCTTCTTTGAAAACCACGGTCTGCTGGATATTCGCGATCGCCCGCAATGGTACGTGGTGCCCGGCGGTTCCCGGGAATACGTCCGCGCCCTGCTCGCCAGGCTCGGCGATCGTCTGGATCTACGCCTCAACGCGCCGGTGCAGCAGGTGGAGCGCCACCCGGCGGGAGTTATCCTGCGGCTGGCGTCCGGGGAGGCGCATTTTGACCAGGTGATCTTCGCCTGCCACTCCGCGCAGGCGCTGGCGATGCTGGCGGCGCCCACCGACGCCGAGCGTGAGGTGCTGGGGGATATCGGCTGGCAGCGCAACGAGGTGGTGCTGCACAGCGATCCGCGCTGGCTGCCGGAGCGCCAGCGCGCCTGGGCCAGCTGGAACTATCGCCTGAGCGACGGGGATTTGGCCCGGGCCTGCGTCACCTACAACATGAATATTCTCCAGGGGCTGCCTGCGGGCGCCCCCCTGTTCTGCGTCACTCTGAACCCGGACGCGCCAGTGGACGATCGCTATGTCTGGCAGCGCTTCGTCTATGAGCATCCGCTGTTTAACCCGCAAAGCTGGTCGGCCCAGCTGCGGCGCGAAGAGATTAACGGCCAGCAGCGGAGCTGGTACTGCGGGGCCTACTGGTACAACGGCTTTCATGAGGACGGGGTGCGCAGTGCGCTCGACGTGGTGCAGGGCATCGCCGCGGCGGAGGACAACTGAAATGAACAGCTGCCTCTATCAGGGCGTCCTGCGCCACCGTCGCCTGCAGCCGAAGGCGCACCACTTCGTCTACCGCCTGTTTATGGCCTGGCTTGACCTCGACGAACTGGACAGGCTGCCTGAGGCGGGCATCCGCCGCAACCGCCTGGCCGCCGCCGCCTGGTACGACGCCGATTATCCGCTGGGCGCGCCGCTGAAGGCTCAGGCGCTGAACCGGCTGGAGAGCCTGACCGGCTGCCGCCCGGCGGGCCGCGTGATGCTCCTGACCCAGCTGCGCTACTTCGGCTTCCATTTTAATCCGGTCAATTTTTACTACTGCTATGACGAAGCCGACACCCTGCGCTGGGTGCTGGCCGAAGTGCGCAACACGCCGTGGAATGAGCGTCATTACTACGCGGTGGACGGCCAGCAGGCGCGCCCGCTGGAGAAAGCCTTTCACGTTTCGCCCTTTAACCCGATGGACATGGTCTATCACTGGCGCTTCAACGCGCCCGGCAAAACGCTGCACATGCATATTGAAAACCATCAGGCCAGCAAGGTGTTCGACGCCACCCTGGCCCTGAGCCGCGTGCCGTTAACCCGCGCCAACCTGCGCGGGCTGCTGCTGCGTCTGCCGATGATGACCCTGAAAACCGTCCTCGCCATCTACTGGCAGGCGCTGCGGCTGTGGCTGAAGCGCGTGCCGCTGTACAACCATCCTGTTAGCAGGAGTGAACGCTCATGACCGATCCCGACTTTGCGCTTGAACCCGATGTGCCGCGCAACGTGCGGCTCGCGCGCTGGCTGCTTTTTCGTCTGTTGAGTGGCCTCCGCGAAGGCTCGCTCACCGTGCGCGAAGGGGCGCAGACGTTTCATTTTGGCGACCCCGCCGCCGCGCTGCGCGCCGAGGCGCGGGTCTGCACGCCGGAGGTGTACTGGCGTCTGCTGACCGGCGGCAGCCTGGCGGCGGCCGAGGCCTGGATGGACGGCGACTGGGAGAGCCACCAGCTGACGGCGCTGCTGCAGATCCTCGCGCGCAACGGCGAGGTGCTGGGGCGTCTGGAGCGCGGCTTTCGTCTGCTGGGCAAGCCCGTCGCCCGCCTGCGCCACTGGACCCGCCGCAACACCCGCGCCCAGGCGCGGGAGAACATCGCCGCCCATTACGACCTCGGCAACGAATTTTATGCCTACTTTCTGGATGACGACCTGCTCTACTCCAGCGCGCTGTTTACCGACGACCAGCAGGATCTGACCCAGGCCCAGCGGGCCAAGATGGCGCGCCTGTGCGACCAGCTGGCGCTCACTCCCGGCGATCATCTGCTGGAGATTGGCACCGGCTGGGGGGCGCTGGCCGAGTACGCCGCCCGCCATTACGGCTGCCGGGTCACCACCACCACCTTTCCCGGGAGCAGCACCGCTGGGCTACCGAGCGCATGGCCCGCGCCGGGCTGCAGGATCGCGTCGAAGTGCTGCTCTGCGACTACCGCGATCTGCGCGGCGAGTACGACAAACTGGTGTCGGTGGAGATGATTGAGGCGGTGGGCCAGCGCTACCTCCCGGCCTTCTTCCGCACCTGTCAGGCGCGCCTGCGCCCGGGCGGTAAAATGGCCCTGCAGGCGATCACCATTCAGGATCAGCGCTATCGCGACTACAGCAAAAGCGTCGATTTTATCCAGCGCTACATCTTCCCGGGCGGCTTTTTGCCCAGCATCACGGCAATGAGCGAGCTGATGACCCGCCATACCGATTTTGTGGTGCGCAACCTGTTCGACATGGGCCCGGACTATGCCCGCACGCTGGCGCACTGGCGGCAGCGTTTTACCCACGCCTGGCAGGATATTGAAAAGCTCGGCTTCGATGAGCGCTTCCGCCGGATGTGGCTCTACTACTTCGGCTATTGCGAAGCCGGATTTAACGCCCGCACCATCAGCGTGGTGCAGCTCACCGCGGAGCGGGTATGACACGCCCGGCGCAGCACTTGCTGATGGCCCTCGCGTTCGATGTTTACTGGACGCTGGTGGTGATGTTGCGCGAGCGCGGCCTGCTGATCTGGCTGACGCTGGCCATCTTCGCCTGGCTGCGGTTGCCGGCGGCCAGTCGTCCGCCCGCCCTGCTGTTGGCCGCGGCGGGCTGCGGTCTGGACGCCTGCTGGGCGCTGGCGGGACTGATCGATTTTCGCGGCGACAGCCTGCTGCCCCTGTGGATGGTGGCCCTGTGGCTGATGTTCGCCGTCGTCTGGACCCGACTGACCCGCACCACGACGCTTCCCGGCTGGGTGCTGGCCGCGGCCGCCACCGTCGGCGGTCCGGTGGCCTACCTGCTCGGGGCGCGCCTCGGAGCCATGACCCTGCTGGTGCCGATGGCGCTTGCCGTGGCCGCCATGGCCTGCGGCTGGCTGGTGCTCATGCTGTTATTCCATCTGGGGATGGGAGGCGGAAAATGAGATTCGCGCTGTTACTGCTGTGGCTGACCACCCTTGCCCCGGCGGCCCACGCCGCCGACTGGCTGACGTGGCGCCGCGTCGGCGAGGCGACCCTCACCTGGGGGCCGTTCACCGTCTATCACTCGCAGCTGCGCACGCCCAATGGCCGGTATGACGGCCCGCAGCAGGATCGGGCGCTGATCATCACCTACCAGCGCGATATCGATCGCGAGGCGCTGGTGGAGGCCACCCGCGACCAGTGGCAGGCGCAGGGCATTCTGCAGCAGGAGCCGCGCAGCGAAGCCTGGCTACGCATGCTGCAGGGGATCTGGCCGGACGTCGCGCCGGGCAGCCAGCTGGCGTTCGTGGTCAGCGGCGGCGAGGGGCAGTTCTGGTACCGCGCCAGCGCCGCGCAGACCGCCTTTACCCCGCTCGGCCCGCGCCAGTCGGCGGCGTTCAGCACCCGCTTTCTCGCCATCTGGCTCGATGCGCGCACCACTTATCCCGAACTGCGTCAGCAGTTGATCGGAGGTACACCATGAAACGCATTCTGACCCTTGGCCTGGCGCTGCTGATGCTGATCCTCGCCGGCTGCAGCACCGAGGTCACGGAGTACCGGCAGCAGCAGCCCGCCCTCGACATTTTCCACTATTTTCAGGGCCGAACCGAGGCGTGGGGGATGTTGCAGGATCGTAGCGGCAAGCAGCTGCGCCGCTTCCATGTAGCGATCGATGGCGACGTCGTCGGCGACACCCTGACGCTCCATGAGCGCTTTGTCTATGACGATGGCGAGAAGCAGCAGCGGGTGTGGCGCATTCGCCGCACCGGCGATAACCGTTATCAGGGCACCGCCGGGGACATCGAAGGCGTGGCCAGCGGCCAGGCGGCAGGCAATGCCTTTCACTGGCGCTACAGCATGAACGTCGAAGCCAGCGGCAGCCGGTGGCTGCTGCACTTTGACGACTGGATGTTCCTGCAGGACGGCAGCCATTTGTTTAACAAAACCGAGATGAAGAAATTCGGCATTACGGTCGCCACCGTGACCCTTTTCTTTACCCGAACCACAGCAGAAGAGAGGACAGCGCCATGAACACGCAACCTGTCATTGGGATCAGCGGATGTTTAACCGGCTCAGCCGTGCGATTCGACGGCGGGCATAAGCGTATGGGCTTTGTGATGGATGAGCTCGCGCAGTGGGTGGCGTTTAAACCCGTCTGCCCGGAGATGGCGATCGGTCTGCCCGTTCCCCGCCCGGCGCTCCGCCTGGTGCAGACCCCGGTCGGGGAGATCCGCATGCGCTTCAGCCACGCCCCGCACGAGGATGTGACGGAGAAGATGGCTGATTTCGCCAGCGCCCACCTCGCAACCCTGGGCGAGCTGTCGGGCTTTATCGTCTGCGCCAAATCGCCGAGCTGCGGAATGGAGCGCGTGCGGTTGTACGATGAAAAAGGCAATCGCGGGCGTAAGGAAGGCGTGGGGCTGTTTACCGGCGCCCTGATGGCGCGCTACCCGTGGCTGCCGGTGGAAGAGGATGGCCGGCTGCACGATCCGCTGCTGCGGGAGAATTTTGTCGAGCGCGTTTTCGCCCTGCATGAACTCAACGCCCTGCGCGCCCGCGGCCTGACCCGCCACAGCCTGCTGGCCTTTCACAGCCGCTACAAGCTGCAACTGCTGGCTCATCACCAGGCGGGCTACCGGGAGATCGGCCCGTTCGTCGCCTCGCTGCATGAATGGGAGGATCTGGAGGCGTTCTTCGAGGTTTACCGCGAGAAGCTGATGGCGATCCTCAAGCAGCCCGCCTCGCGGAAAAACCACACCAACGTGCTGATGCATATTCAGGGTTATTTCCGCGACCAGCTGAACAGCCGCCAGCGCGGCGAGCTGCGGGAGGTGATCCTCAACTATCGCGCCGGGCTGCTGCCGATCCTCGCCCCGCTGACGCTGCTTAAGCACTATCTGGCCGAGTATCCGGATCGCTACCTGCAGGCGCAGAACTATTTTGACCCCTACCCGCAGGATCTGGCCCTGCGCCTGACGGTGAACTGAGGGAGTTGGCCTGAACCAGCTGCCCGGCGGCGCTGCTGGACTGCACCCCAAAAGTTGGACACCCAACTGAGTAAGGTGCAATTTTATGGCTAAACCAAAGTATTCCCCTGACACAAAACTGGCTGTGGTTAATCATTATTTGTCCGGTAAAGACGGAGAACAGAGTACAGCCGACCTTTTTGGTATTGAAAGAACATCTGTCCGTCGCTGGGTCAGGGCATGGCAGTTCCACGGTGCAG
>OIEK01000179.1_pt1 | contig 20557 bp, 16 predicted proteins | sample 1581821 | NCBI WGS metagenome assembly OIEK01 (sample SAMN03281017, study PRJEB24777) | human gut metagenome | isolation source: fecal sample PR221 from 1 month old male Chinese infant, caesarean... | reverse complement strand
AAAGCACTGGAGTTTATGGGTTCTGAGCCAGTAACTTAATTCTGCGGAAGTTTCACAGCCACTTCGTACCAGCGCAGGATGTGTCCAGTACCCCTGTTCATCACGTTTCACTTCGGCGGCGATGAATCATTTTTCATTCTCCTTGCGTTCAGTATGCTCTGTTCGTTGAATTCATACCGGTTATGGAGTTTTTCGGCTGCATCAGGCTCCGCGGTATTTCAGAAACTCTCCGACCTTTCTTACCAGACTCTCCGAATCCCGATCGCGTAGTAGTGGAATGCCGGCCTGCCTCAGAACCTCTTCCAGCAGAATATCGCGCCGGATACGGTGTTTTTTCTGGTGTGAGGCATCATCCAGTTCAACTGCGCCGATGATAGCGAAGGTATGGATGTCAACGATGACCACATCGCAGTGCCACTGTGATGCCATCCGGAAGAGTTGCCACCAGGTCCGGGATCGTGGCCGGATATGGGGAGAGAGTGTGGCAATATCTGCCACCCGGACCTGAGGACACAACAGCCAGCGTGTTCGGCTGGTATGCCTCAGCAATGCCCGGAAAAAATGTTGTTCCCGTGGCGTCATCAGTGTGTCATTACCCACCCAGACCCGCTGGCGACACAACCGTTGCTCAGCCTCTGAGGGGCGAATACCCAGGGCTTTCAGTGACCTCAGAACCGGGGAAGTCTTCGTTACTGCGCGTCCTTTCAGAAGCAGCACCAGAAATCCCAGCAAACTCAGCACAACAACGGTACTGCCCGCCATCATTAATATCTTTGCCATGTATTTTATTCCCTGATGTTCCTTTCTTTCCCGATGCGTTTTCCTGTCGTCTTCCTCATCTTTCTGTCCCTCTTCTGATAAGGCAGAACTCTGCCGGCAGCCTGTCGAGCAACGCGCGGCGAAATACATTCGGCAGTCCTCTCCCGGCTACAACATCAGCAATCAGAACTGATATGACGCTAAATCTGCAGGAAGTGGCACAGGACAAAACCAATCTGATGCACCAGTTCCGCAGCAGGCATATTACGAAGAGCATTAATCAGCCGGATGGCATCCTGTGGGGAACCCCAGGCGAGAATACCGATACCGACCAGCATCACCGCCGGCGTATACAACAGCCCCCGGCTGATAACCCGTCCGGTCAGGCCTGTAAGCTCACACCTTTGCTGGCGAAACATCTCATCATCCCGGAGGATTTCCCATTCCAGCCGGGCCTTTTCATGGCGCGGCACCTCGGCCACCACCTGAATACCGTCGCGAATACTGACCAGCGGTGAGACCTCTGGCTTTCTCATCCGGTCGATGTGCCGGGTGTACAGGGCAAGGCCTGCCCAGAACAGCGCGACAGATAACGCAACCAGATAAAATCCGCTTGCCCGGGATACAGGAGAAAATAAAACCATCTGAACCAGTGCCAGCGCGCAGCCGTATAAATAACAGAATAACTGCTGCTCAGGGCGCAGAATGAAATATCTGAACATATTGATTCCTTTTTAGATAAAAATAACATTCACAGCCGTCTTAATTTCATTATCGCCAGACCACTGTTTTCTCATACACCGCAATCACACCACGCCTGATTAATTCCTCTTTAACGCGACCATAAAGCGCCATGCCTTTTGTATTACCGGACAGGGATTTAATATAATTCATCAGGGATGAAGTATTCGCCGGGCGGTTCCCTGCAGATTTTTTACTTAATGACTGGACTTTATCGGTCAGGTGCAGCACTTCATCGTTACTGATTACCATAGGTGCCGCCTTCGGTTTCTCTGCAGAGCAAGGCGATGGTATACGGCAACATCGTCTCCCCGCCCTGCATAGCTCGGCAATGACGCCATCATAGCCTTTATCATTCGAGATAATATGAAATATCGTCTCTTCCGGTGCAGTCGCGCTAAGTCTTCCCAGCTCAAACACCAGATGGAAGTCCACATTATTTTTTGACACATTTGCAACCTGGAATACGCTTACCGATATATCACCTGCATACGTTACAGCTGGAAAACGTATAAACTCCTGCTGAGGCCCGGTAAATAAAATAAGGCGTTCATAACGGGACAGACGGACACTTTCAAGTGTACCAATATTTTCATAATCTACGAGAGCAATAATTTTTTCAGTCATCGTCATCCAGAATCTGTCTGCACGGACAGTTATGATGCCGCAGCCTGTAATGCGGCAAATATAAAATGAATACCTGTTGCTATTTCAGGCATACCCTCAGCTAATTTTCGTTACATCTATTAGCTGAGGATTACCAGGTATAATTATCAGGAATGGGTAAATATAATTAAAGGGTCTGACTCATCTTTCGTTCAGCTCGCAGCAGCTCCTTCATCATGCGCTCACTGGCGTACTGCGCTTCCTCTGCAGTGACGGTCGCAACGGCATTCCCCTGCAGATCATAGCGGGAGGCCCCCACCTTCATCCGGGACAGATAGCCCGCAGACCGGGTCAGACTCTTCAGGCACTTAATGACCTGTTTATGCGACAGCGGCAGGTCGCGGTTCACAATGTCGGCAAACAGCTGCTCGCGCATTCCCGTCGCCAGCAGACGGGGTGAGTTTCCGTCGAACAGCTGTGGCCAGAATGCCTTCAGGGTCATGATGGCCTGTTCCGGCGGCAGCAGGCGAAGATAACGCACCGGAGGTGGCGTCTTTACCGCTTTATCCGGCGCCGGCGCAGCGTTGCGCGCGTCGGCTTCGGCCGCTTGTTTAGCCTTCTCAAGTTTCGCTTTCTTTGCCTTCCAGGCCGGCGGGGACGAGACCACCACGACCTTCTTTCGTCGCACCACACCAGGAGCAGGGGTTGCCTCTGCGGGGGCCGTGCTGTTCTCCGCCGGTTTTCGTTTCAGGCTCAGTACAGGGCGTTTTTCTTCTGCCATAACAATTGCCTATCGTTCAGTTAATAAAAGCTACTATACCTGAACGACATCGCCCTTTCCTGCTCCTGCGTTCACATTGAGACGACAATACCCAGTACCGCCAGGTGCACGGCATAGAACATCACGAAGAACTGCCGCGGCCAGAAGCGTTTCACACGTTCTCCGGCAGATGAGCACACCATCAGCGTCAGCAGCGCAATCGCCAGCCCGGCCACTGATTCACTCACGTCATGCATATTCATCAGCAACACCATGAGGGCCCACAACACCCCGTATCCCAGCCGTTCCGGTGCATGCTGTGCGCGACAAAGCAGCCAGCTGGCGGTGAGCATGCCCACTCCAGCCATGCCGTAGCTGCCGGTTGACAGGGGTATCCAGGTGACCAGCAGTCCAGCCGCCAGGAGGGTGTAATACCAGGACGGCTGGCTGACCCACCGCAGGACCTGGCCCGTAACGGCAAAGGCAAACAGAATATTCCCGGTATACCACGGGTATCCAATAAGCATAAACGACACCTGGGCGACCAGCGCCCAGCCCCACAGGCTGTTCAGTTGAGACTGGCGTATTTCCGCGTGCCGGGCCAGATTCATTCCCCATGCCAGACCGAACAGCGGAAAACAACCACGTCCCAGCAGGCGCATCACTTCATTGTTTCCGGCCAGCAGTAAGCCGGTGTGGTCAGTCACCATCAGTACCAGTGCGACCGTTTTAATCATATCCGTTTGTCCCGGTGTCCAGGTCAGCAGGCGCTGAAGCCAGCTGTCTGTCGCGTCTGGAAATGTGTGTTGTGCTCTCATGTTTTTTTTCCTTTTAGCGCTCCGGCAGACTGCCCGATTTTAATCGGGGAGGCTGCCGGAGCAGACAAGCCGCAGGCGCGTCAGTCGCCCCCGAGGGTTTTCTCGCGGTTAAGGTCACGAACCATGTCCCGCTCCACAGCCTGCAGACGCTCACGCTGCAGACGTTCTGAGGCCACCTGCTGAATCGCCTCCTCCTGGCGCCGGAACTGAGGATCATCCGGTAGCGTCGTTTTCTCCGTACCCGGCCGGTCACGCTCCAGTCCGCGAATGACGTCCCCGATAACCTCTTTCACCCGGTCCGCCGGCTCGCCGGCTTTACGCGCCTCCCCGGCCACTTCCCGGGCAGTCTGTTCCGCCTGTTTTTCCATTTCCCGGCGCTGCTGTTCTTCTGCCGCCCGCTGTGCCAGTACCTCTGGCGGGAGGATAATGTCAGCCCCGGCCTGCGGTACCGGAGCCACCGGCGCCGGTTCAGCCCATACCCGCCCACCGGTCATGGCCCCGGGGTTCCAGGGGCGGTCATCACCGGCCAGCCGCACCACCACCCCGGTATCGGGATTGTCGCGGGCCATTCTGACGCCCTCCCCCATATTCCCGGCCAGCAGGCTTTCACCGTTGCGGCTGTTCTGCAGCGCCACGAACCGGGCGTCTTCATTGCCCATAATTCGTCCCTCTCCGCCGATAGCCTCCAGCCGTCCGTCCCGATCGGTCAGCGGGCTGAGCCAGATACCGGCGGCTTTCCCGTTTTTATCAAATGCCGGCAGCGCCACATGCGGCTGAGGGTACTTTTTCCCCGGAGAAATGAATTTTCCTGGTGAACTTCCCTGTGCCAGACCGGACTGCTGCAGGGCTGCCCGGCCCGCGGCGGTTTCATCCAGTGGCCTTGCCCGCCCGAACAGCAGATCGGCTGTTTTCACCGCCCGGTCGTTACGGGGTTCAAGAATATCGTGCGCCGTCGCTTTCTCAGGTGAATTCTTGATGGCCTTTATCCAGCCCTCACGGTTGTCGGTGTAGACCTGAACATGCTGTTTCATGCGGGATAAAGCCACATAGGCAGACTCAAAGCTGGCCATCTGTTCCCGACCACCGGCCACCCCTTCCAGCGCGATGGCATACGGTTCGCTGGCCCCCTGGGCTCCGTGGGCGGTGATGGCATAGGCGAGGTCGATATGCTGCTGTGCCTGCTCCGCCTTCGGGGTCAGCGTACGGGTGATTTTGCCATCAGACAGCGTGACACTGTCACCCGAAACAGACTGCACTTCCCAGATACTGTTGGCCACATAGCCGCGCTCCGGGTCACTTTTGCTGAAGCGCATTCGGTCCCCCTGAGACACGGTGATCTTTTCCTGACGATAGAGCGTGACGCCTTCTGCCGATGCCTCCCGGGGTGAGATAAATCGCTCCTTTCCTTCACTGTCTGTCAGGGTGATCAGCTGATTATCCTTATCCACTTTGCTGATACGGTGGTATACGTTATCAACCAGCGCCACCGCCTCCTTGTGAGCCGTCCAGGTCGACAGTTTGCGCAGTTCACCGTCACGGATGTTACTCGTGACCAGCACCGGCAGGGTGATTTCCTCTTTGCCGGTTTCCCCGTTCTCCCGCCGTGCGTCATGGATCAGACTGTTCAGCGCCCGCCGGTCCTTATTCAGATGGGTGATCACCAGCGTCTGCGACTGTGCCTCCGGGGTCCGTCCGGTATAGTCCTTCACCAGCGCCTCGTAGAGCGTCGCGGGCTGACCTTCCGGCAGGGTTTTCCCCTCGCTCAGCGCCTTTTCTATCGCCTTTTCCTGCTTTGGCGTGAATTCCACCACAGAACTGCCCGGCGCCCATGCGCCTTCTTTTCTCGGCACCTGCTCCGGCGTGACCTGCTCGATGGTGGTCAGGGCGCGGTGCACATCCCGCTCAATCAGGCTGTAGACCGCCGGTCGCAGCTCAGGTACCTGGCGCACAATCTCTTTCATGATGGCAACGTCGGCGGCGCTGCGCTGCTGCGTCAGCCTGAACGGCTGGCCCGACGCGATGGGCGGCAGCTGGTCGGTATCCCCGCTGGGCACCGCCCGTCCACCGCCGGCGGCGATGAGGGAGTGGGCTTTTGCCATATCGGCCAGCCCCACCATCGAGCTCTCGTCGAGCAGGAACAGGGTGTTGCTGAAATCGGGTGTCTGCCCATTGCGCTGCAGCAGCTGCGTGTCGTGGAGGAACGACGCCGTCGTGCGCGCATCCACGCCAGCACTCTGCATTTCCCCGACCGCGCGATGCGTCGGCGCCAGACCGATGACGCGCGGGCGGGTCTCTTCCGGCAGCAGACTGATGGCACTCATGACTGCCCGGAACTGGGTGGTTTTCCCCACCCCGGCATACCCCTGAACCACCGTGAACCGGTCCGTGCTCTCCAGAATCATCCGGGTCGCCGCCCGCTGTCCGGCGGTCAGTTCCGTCATCAGACTGTCCGGCACGCGGTCCATCAGGGGGGCCACCGCGTCTTTACCTTCCAGCACGTGGGTCAGGATGCTTTTTTCGGCGTCCCAGGTCTGACGGGAAATCAGCAGGTCATTGCCGTAGCCGTGCGCCACCGGTACATTCAGCAACTGCCCCGACCTGATTTGTGCCTGAATGGTCGTGTCGATGTCCGCCATCGGAACCTTCCCGCCCCCGGTTTCCAGCGCCGTCGCCAGCAGCTGGGGCCGGGAGAAGGTCAGGTCCTGGCTCTCAAGCAGCGGGATGGCCAGGTGAATGGCCTGTTCTGCCGGGGTATGCAGCCCGGCCTTCTGCTGCGCAATGGCCGCATCCAGATCCGTCTCGCCGGATCGGGACTTCAGCTGCTCTGAGACCACGCTAAACGCGGTATGCCGCGACAGCTTCTCCGTCGTGCGCGCCGCATCCTGCGCCGAGTACAGCCGGAGGTGACTTCCGCTCTGTGCCAGCTGGTTGAGGGTGGCGTTATCCAGCTCACGCTGCGTCACCGACGCAAAGACCGTTGCCGTCTCGCTAACCGACCTGCCGGGACTTTCCACCCAGCCGTGGCCGACTTTAATACCGTCAAACACGCCCGCACCCACGGCCAGGGTCTGCGTGGTTTTCTGCCCCGGCCGCTGTACCGTCAGCTGCCCGTCCTCCACTTTCATCACTGTGACGCTCTCCCCGCCCTTAAGGCGTGTGTCCGGTATCTTCCCGAGCACCGCCAGACGTTCCCCCTCTGCCACCGGCAGTGTATCTGCCCGGAACAGCGTCCACTGGCTGTCGACCGCGGAAACCTTCAGATCAAGACGGTCCCCTTCCCGGTCTTTCAGGGTCAGCATATTGCTGCTCGCGGTCACCCGGTCAATGACAAAGCGATCGTGCGTCCGGGTCTCCGGATCCCAGCGTTCCATCACCATCCCCTCCCGGTAATAATCCCGCACGCCCCGGCTTTTGCTGTCCAGCCACACCGGCGTCAGGGCTGTAATGGTCGTGTCTTTCTCACCCAGCACCCCCTCCTGTCTGAGGGAGTCTCGGATGAGGCCGTTGAGTACGCTCTGTTCACGCGTCCCGCTGATTTGGGCCACGCTTTCCTGTCCTTCACGCACGCTGACGGCAAACTCCTGTGCCAGCCGGCTGTAGCGTGCTCCTTTATCCGGTTCACTGATGATGTCGGCTGTGGTCTGATGGCCCCCCTGCCAGCGATACGTATTCACGCCGCTGTCCTTCAGCACCGTCAGCGCACTGCCGGTCCCGCTGCGCTTCCCGCCGTCGGAGAGCAGGACCTGCACGTTATGGCGCATCGCGCCATCGAGCAGGGAAATCGTTTCCTTCAGGCTCAGCTTCTCCGCCTGATCCACGATGAGTGTTCCGCCCGGAATAAACGCCGTCCCGTCCTGCAGGGCGGATTTACCGGTCACCGTTTCCCCGGCCAGACGCACATCACCGGCGAGAAAATCACGTGAGCGGTTATCGGCAGCCAGGATATGGACGTCACGCCCCTGCTCCCGGGCCATCAGGGTTAACTCGGCCACCCGCTCCCGCTGGCCGGTTGCACCACCCTGACCGGAAACGATACCCATTACCGGGCGATCCTGCGCCAGCACACTGACGGCATCGCTGAAAGGGACCTGGCGCACCACAGACGCATCAGGCGTGACGGAGACATGATTCTGGCGCTGCACCTCCTGACTCAGGGCTTTGACGGCGAGTTCATCGAGAACGTGGATGTTTGAGGTGAACAGGCCTTTCTCGCGATCGAGAGGGATAAGCTGCTCCCGTTCAATGGCGGCATCGATGCCCTTTCTCGCCAGCTCAAACACACCGTCCTTCGCCTCCAGCTGGCCGACCGTGCGTGCCAGCAGGTCGGCATACGTGAACTGCACCTTGCGGTCGCTGAGACCGGCAATCGCTTTCGTCACCACATCCGTGATATCCGGACCGTCAGTGTTCACCGGCGCGGCAGGTGCACGGGCCAGCTCTGCGGCTCGCGCATCGGCGGCCTCACGGTACCCCCGGATGTCAAACCCGGTCTCCTTCAGCGTGTTCATCCACTCCACCATCTTCTCTGCCGGATCGATGGCTTCTTTCGACTTGCGGGTATCGAGCGCGGCCACATCCCGTGACTTCAGGGAGGCATCGGGTCCTGCAGCCTCCCGGAGTTCCTGACTGCGCGTGGAAAACGACTCAACCGGCACGCCCTCCATCTCCCACATGCCATTCCGACCCGCATCGACTGTCTTGTAACCCATAGACTCAACATCGGCCCTGAGAGAGTTCTGGTATATCTTTCCGAAAGCGATGCGGTTGGCCAGTATGGTTTCGGAGAACCCGGTTTTACCGACGGTATCGCTGGCCAGCGTCTGCCATTTATCGCCGTTCTGTGTCGCGTTGATAACCACGCTGTGTGTGTGTATCTGTGGATCCTGAGCGCGCGATGTATCATGGTTAAAGCGGGCAATAATCAGATTCCCGGTCAGGACCGTTTCAGACACGCCATCTTTCTTTACCCGTGTGGAAGCAAGGGACTCCACCTGGTTAAGAGCCACTGTTACCGCGCGATTATGAGCATCGATAAGACGCTTATCGCCGCCCAACATAGCCAGCATCGATACACTTTTCGGTGCCGAGAACGTCAGGTCATAACCGGGCCGGTGCTTATTCACGCCATCCTGTATCCGGGTCAGGTCGCTGCCATCAGGTAGTTTTCCCTGCAGAAGCTCCGTGAAGACCTGCTTGTCTACCTTTCCTTCAAGTCCCAGCAATTCTGCGCCTTTACCCTGCCAGCGCTCCTCCATGCTCCCGATGACGTAGTAATTGTCTTTCTCTGTGTAGTAGTTACCGGCACTGCCCGCCGATTTAACCTGGCTGAAACTGAGCATCAGAAATTCCCTCCAATCTCGACATCATCCTGCTCATCGTGACGGTGGCTGTGGTTGATATTGACTTCCTCACGCCGCTGCATATCCCGCTGTGTCTGCTCATCTGCCAGCCAGGCGTCATACGCCTGCATGTCCTCGATGACGCCGTCCTCGTTCATGCCGGCCGGCAGCATGTCCTGTCCCTGTTCCGCTGACTGCTGCGCCAGTTCCTGTTGTGTCCCGCCTGCAGCTGTTGCAGGGGCACCGGAAGAGGATGCTGTTGAGGCAGCAGCGGCCGCTGCGGCTGCTTTTGGTTTGATCAACGGTACGGTCGTGACCCGCAGGACGGAAGGCTCCGTTGTTCTGACGGAAGGTTCCGCTGCCGGACGCTTTATTGTCGGCGGCGCTTTTACCGGTTCCGGAGATACTGTCATGTCTGCTGGCGCAGGCTGACTGACCGGCTCAGGTTGTTCACCGGCGTGACTGTTTGTATCAGCGGGCCCGGATGCCGGCGCATCCGGAGTGAAAAGCGCCCTGGCAAGGCTGCCTTCAGCTTCCCGCGCTTCAAGCAACGCACTGAGCCGCGCATCCACCCGCGCATCGAGAGTGCGAGGAATAAATCCCTCGGCAATTTTCGGACGCGGTTTGTATTTGAGGGCGAGTTTCACGGCCGGATACGGCCCGGGCAGCGTGACATAGCAGGACAGGTCAGGCAGCGTCTGAATATCGGAGTAACTGACCAGCGTTTCCCGCTCTTTTTCTTTCCCGGTCGATACACCATCACGCACCGGGTCAGCACCGTAAGAATACTGCTCGCTGGCCTTGAGGATTTCCTTCTCACCAATTTCACCGGCAGCAAACTCCGCAATCTCCTTACTCGGGGAGCGGAAGAAGGCCCGGGTGTTCATCACGTCAAAGAGCGTGGCGGCAGGCTTGACGCCATAGATATCTTCCAGCTGGGCATAGGACTGAATACCGAACACATAACAACCACCAAATTTACGCGCCTCCGGGAGGATTTCGACCAGGTCCGGCAGCTTGTGCAGCGTGGGGAGCTCGTCGGCGAAAATCCACACGCGCCGGTTACGGTTCTCCCCCATCGCCAGCAGGCCGCGGATAGCAATTGACAGCCACATCGAGATAACCGGCTTCAGGGAAGCATGGGTGTCAGCGTTGGAGGAGATAAACAGCCAGCCATTGGGTCGGTCCTCACGGACACCGCGCATCCAGTCCCGGATAGTGAACGGCTCGCCGTTCTTCTCAATGCCCTGCAGGTAGCGAATAGCCTTGACGTAGTTGGTCAGCACGGCACGAATGGAGATGGCCGTTTTCTCAATTTTCTCTTCAACCAGGTTCGCTGCCGGCGTGTTCTGCAGATAGGCGCGCAGCTTGTCGATTTTAATGGACAGCATGGTATCGACCAGCTTCTCGTAGCTGCGATCCTTGTCTTCACGCATCAGGTACGCGCCTTCGGCAAAGATAGTGCGACCGGAGCCCTGCCAGAACGGGTCTTCTTTGGTACCCATCGGGATAAGGGTGTTGGAGATGTTGTCGAAGTCCGGCAGCGTCAGGCACTCTTTCCACAAATCCCAGGCCGCGCAGCGCGAATCCAGCGGGTTGAGGATTTTATCCAGTGACGGGTCATAATAGCTTTTGACGAACTCACAGGAGCGATCATAAATGATGGCCATATCGCCACGTGCACGCACGTAGTTCAGTAGCCGGCGGATCACTTCTGATTTACCGGAGCCTACGGTACCGTGGAGGCAGAAGTTCTGGATTTCGGAGTTTTTAAGAATAGGCAGATCGCCAATTTTAATATCGGAGGCCATACCATCACGCTTCATCTGGCGGGCCACTTCTTTGGGCTTATCGGAAAGCTGGCGCCCGCCGGTATTCTCATCCTCACTCTGCTGTTTCCCCTGGCGGCCCAGCACCCAGCTGGCGATGAAGAACGTCACGATACAGATAACAAGAGAAACCACGGCTGCAAAGACGAAACTGGTCCACAGCTGCTCTCCGCACCAGATAGTATATTTATCAGCCAGGATTTGTTCTGAGGTATATTCCAGCGACTGGCCGTAATACTGAATGGTGTATACCGGCTGGGAACGAATAATATCGCGCATCGGACCCAGCGTCGTACACCACCAGTATACGCAGCCGTTCACAAAGGTTTGCCAGCTGAGCCGGTACATCAGCATCAGCCCGCACAGCACCCAGAATAAAATAAACAGCACGTAGAAAATAATATTGGCAATCTGACCAAACATGCGAAAGCGCATATTGGCGATCTGACCGCCCTGCGTCATATCTTTGGCATTGAAACTCATGGCACTAATCCGTCAGTAAAGTATTAGGGTCGGAAGGACAAATTAATCAGCGGAAATACACCGGCACAAAACAGGATTACAGTCATGCCCGGATCCATTGATGGCCAGGCCGGATACTGACTTCTATTAAGAGGTTATGCAGAAGGTATAGCCCTCTGAGCCAGGGCAGTGCCCGCCTTTAATATACGACTTCGCCACCTGCCGTCCGGCCTCATCGACCAGGGCATACAGTGTGGATGGCAATGTTTCAGTCGTGTACTGCAGGCAGACGCAGTAGCATTTCACCGGATGTTTAATCATATCCGGACGTTCAAACCAGCCGGTTGACGGGAAAATCCGTGTGCCGAAGAGCCTGTCAGAAGGAAACTGAGTCTGCACGGACCAGGCAAACACGTCGTCAGCGCTGTCGCGGCGATTGACGCCGGGGATATACAGATTTTCTGCTTCGCGGACAACACGGGAGGCAAGAGAGGACAAGGCGGAGTCATCCGTGCTGGCCGGGCCTTCCACACATATGGAAAGATGGAAGTATTCCGGTTTGCTCTGTACTTCTGGCTTTGCATCGGAAATAACTGACGCCGTGTTTCGCTTACGCTCCACGGAAGACGTCATTATTTTTCGGAAAAAGACACCTGCGATGAAAACAAGCAGAAGAATAACTAACGCGCTGCAGATATACATGATGTGGTCACTGAAGAGAGAACAGACCTCGCGATGTGACAGGGAATCAATTCCCCCCGCTGCAGGATGTGGGTAAATATCGCCAGGCATCAGTTCATGTGTATCAAGAGACCTGACAGGCACAGATATTGTCATAAATAACCTCTGTTCAAATAAAGACGAAAAGACTCCGCCGAAGGCGGCAACGCCTCACAGATGCACAAATAAATTGCGCAACTGTTCACCGTTTAGATGTGGAATTAACTGATTATTTGACGAATGAATTCTGACACGCCGGAAAGGTGATGCCAGTCTGGTCCGGAGTACCCGGGCCGTGGAATAGAACGTTTACAGGATATTAGCGATCGATTTTGCCAGCTGGTCTTCAAGAACAGGCTGGGCTTCAGGGAACTTGAGGTTAACTTTATTCGCGTTAGAGACGACGCGAGTCTGGTATTTATGCTGATTACCCGTTTCAGTACTTGTCTGCACTTTTGCTCCGGATGTTCCCTGACGTAATACGGCCACGTTATCAGTCTGAACCTGTGTTTTGGTTCTTTCCGCGATCTGTACATCGGTGATCATGGTGTAGTTCACATCTTCCACCATCGCGTCAGCCGCCATTCCGACCAGACCGGCTGCAAGCCCTACTCCCAGGGTTGCTCCCGCGGAACTGGAGTTGTAAGCGGTAATCCCCGCCCCAAGAGCGGCGCCTGTCACAGCGCCCTCATAACCCCGGCTTAACCAGCCCTGAGACTCACGAAGGTCCATTTTATCGGCCTTGAGCACATTCGCCTGGATCCAGTAGCCCGCCGTATCGGGGTTACTGACGACCTGATATCCCTTTGAAGTGACAGCGCTGGCAATTTTTGCCTGCAGGCCACTCATATCCTTATCGGAGGTATTTTTGATTTGCAGATAAACCGTCTTATTATTTGAAGGTTCCAGCCAGATTGTTTCGCTCATCTGGGTTTTTACCCAGATTTCTCTTTTTAATGGCGGTTCCCATTGCACTACATCCAGATAACACCAGCGCAGAGCTGACGACCATAACAGCCATGACTTTATTAAGCTTCATCCTGAATCCTTGTGACAGAATCAATACGAGTGAATACACATTCTCTTATCATTTCGGAATGCGCATTCACTATATACGAATTTTAAACGAGATATAAAAACTAATTACAGCCTGAGAAACCAATAATAACAAAGGAAACTTTTAGCCTGTTAACAAACTACCATAATTGATAGGTTGCATCTGGATGATTACCCCCCAACTTTTCTGCGCGGAAAGAGTTTATCGCAGATGAGAGTACCGAAAGTTGATATCGTCCCAAATCAATATTCATAACAAACCACACAAAAATCGTCGCAATAAGAACCATGAACGCAAAAGGAAATGGAGAGGCATAATACACCCTATTAAATAGTGCAAGCGCTAGAATTAAAGCCATATACACAAGTGCATAAACAATTACTTTTCTAGATATAAACCGATATACCTGCGAGCGCATTCTATAGGATCTGGGAACAGATAAAAAAAGTGAACGCGCACTTGCCACTCCAAGCAGAATCATAAGACTTATAACGCCGGGGAACACCAACACCCAAAATATGAATTTAACAGACAAATACCCGCCCCCCACACTAATTATGGCGCAGACCATATTCCAGGCAGCAATAATTACCCCAGGCCATAGACATGGCCAAAAAGATGGCATCTCCATTTCACCTCGTGAAAACATATTTTTCAGCTGTTCTACTTCTTCAATGAGGATTTTATTTGTCATCATCATTTTCATCTTTTCCCATCAAGAAAATCCTTTTGCGTTTTCGCTGCTTTTTCCTCTAACTCAGCCGGAGAGTCAGCCCCTGGTAAAGAATTTACCTTACTCTTTCTTTCATTATAATCACCTTTAAACTCATTTGCTTTTGTTTTATGGCTCTTTTCCATTTCAGCATTCTCATTTTTCACCTCTGCGCCTTGCCGTTGTATGTTTTCGCGGGTTTCCTGCTGCTGTTGTTTATTCTCTGTAATCATCCCATCCACTTTCTGACCCACATTATCCTTAATACCCGCATCTTGCGTCATAGCATCGATACGACCAGAATTTTGTCGGTAGTCGGCCATTACCGAACCATTGTCACCACCACCTGACACCCCAGCCATATTCTGTCCAATGCTTTCACGACCCTGTTGATACGCAGCATCAACCCTGGGTTCTACCTGCTCTTTGACGAATTCACGCGCCAGGGCTTCACGCTGCGCCGCAATTTCAGGAGAACTGGTATTGGTCAGAATGGCCTCGGCATCCTGTGGAGCACGATGCTGAACAAAGTTCGCAAACTGCTGAGTCAGGTTTTCGTTCATCTGGCCAGTCATGCTCTCTGTGCGTGACGCCATCTCACTGTACTCATGGCTGCGTGTCCGGCTGCTTGTATACTGGTCATAGCTGTTTTTGGCACTGGAGAGTGACGCGGCAAACTGGTCAACACGCGAGCTGGCATTATTATCGGTAATATTACCCGATGTGGTGGTTTTGCGGCTGGTAAAGTAATCCGAAGCTTCCTTAAAGTCTTTCGCCGCCTGACTGCTGGTATCATGCCGGCTGTCATTCGATTCCCGACCGGAAGTTCCAACGTTATCTGTATTACCTGAGCTGTGCCCCCAGCCTGCACTTCCTTTACCACCAACTTCAGCAGAAAAACCACTGCCCCACTTTCCTAACTTGCCAAACAGTTGATCCCCTGAACTCCATTTACCAGATACATGTGCATCAAATGATTGACTTCTTTTCGATGAATCATCCATCAACTGCTGGAAAGACTCCTCATTACTGATGTTGTTGGCTTTCGCATTAGCAACAACCGCATTCCACATCTTGCTTCTGGCCATCGAATCCTGCGAAGACTCGGTAGTATCGGCCCCAGTCGTTGTTGATGTGCTGTTCCCTTTATTGGTGCCAAATTGCTGCAGACTATTCCAGGCGCTTGTCACACTGCTGTTATAGCCATGCAGCGCGCTTTCGGCCTGGACATCAGCCTCACGGGCCATCTGTTGCTGCGCACTGGCTATCTGACGACCGACGTTAATATCCACCGGCAGTTTTGACATTGCACCACCACTGTCCCAGACCATCGATCCATCCCGCGTCTGCGTGCTCATACCCCCATTCGCCAGCTGCCGCGACATCTGTCCGAAACTGGTTGTACTGTTGGTACCCCAGCTGTAGCCGCTGACGTTCTCCATCTGCATGTTGGCGAAAGAGTAATTCCCGTCCACCACGCCGGAGGCCGCCTGCGATGTTGCACTGAGCCCCGAAGAAGAAAAATGGCTGTAGGCACTGGAGAAGGCTGCTCCCATGCTCTTCACGATCCCCCACGACAAAGGCGGTATCATCACGGCAATATAGCCCGCGGTGGTCGCAATATCCGAGTTTTTGAGCTGAACCTGCGACAACTCAGAGAGAACAACCGGCACGCCATTTTGCTTCGCATAGTAGGCCATCGCGCTGTTCAGGATGGCGAACAGTAATGGCCACGTCTGCAGCCAGATAAGCGCAAACACATACCCTTTAAGCACCTGCAGCGTCATCATGTTAAACATGGCAGCCATCACCATGATCGGGAACATCCCAATCATTAAACCCATAATGACGGTCTGCATCAGCGGAAGTGCGCGAAGCGCCTGGTGCCCCATTGTGGCCTGTGCCAGCCGCTGCTTTTCAAGGGATGATGTGTTAGCCATATTGACCAGACTGGCGGTGTCCCCGCTGCGGGCCGCATAACTCTGGATCCCACTGCGCAGGGCGTTCATCGTGACGTTCTGGCGGATAATCTGCCCGGCGCTCTGTCCCGAGCTGTAGAAGTAATTGTAGCTGTCGCCAATCATCTGGCTGAAAAGCAGATCGGGATTAGGTTTGCCGCCAAACAGCTGACGAACATAGTAGTTCCAGGTTTTACCGCCTGTCTGAGTATCCAGCGCGAGAGCCGATTTCAGATCCCGTGAGGCCTCCTCGCATGTCTGGAACTGGTTGTTTTTGTCAAACACGCCACGCAGTGGACTCGGGTTTGCAAAAATCAGGGTATACGGATCAGGTGAATTCAGTAATTCCTCAAAAGAGTACTTATGATTGAGGAAAATATCGCCCATCACACAGTTTTGTACGTAATCGGAAAACAGCGTCGTAATCTGAGGATTTTGTGACAAAAAATCCGTACTTTTCGCGACCAGATTACTGCCAAATAACATCCCCGTTTTACTGTACGTGACACTGTCCGGCAGAGCGAAGACCATCTCATAACTCTGGATAAGCGCGTTTCCTACCCGTGTTGTCAGCGACGCCGGAATCGCCAGACCAATAGGCACATTATCGACTTCATAGACCTGCGCAACGTTACTGTAATCGATGATCTGCACAGGGGTACGAATGACAACCAGCATAGAGACAGTAATAATGCCGATGTCAGTCTTTACCACCACTTAGTTTGCCGTTTAACCAGATTGGTGTGATTACTGATGCAGTGAAGACCTTCCCGCATCCTGACTCACACAGCGATCGACCTTTTGTGTCCTGCCCTGGACCCGTCGGTTGCCGGAAGCGCCTTCATGCGAGGCATCTCCTCACCGATGCGCGTGACTCAAGAAGGGCCTGACGGCTTGTCTCGTTACTGTCCTGTCCGGGTTATCTGTCTGGAGATTCAACTCTGTTTCCTCACAGGAGCTCTGTCATGGTTGATAAAGTTACCGAAGCTGCCGTTGTGGGTGGCGTGGATACACATAAAGATTTGCACGTTGCCGCTGTCGTAGATCAGAACAATAAAGTCCTTGGGACTCAGTATTTCTCCACAACACGACAAGGTTACCGGCAGATGCTGGCATGGATGACCTCGTTTGGGACATTAAAGCGAATTGGTGTTGAGTGCACAGGTACCTATGGTTCCGGTTTGCTTCGTTATTTTCAGAACGCCGGGTTAGAAGTTCTTGAGGTGACTGCTCCAGACCGGATGGAGCGACGCAAACGGGGTAAAAGTGACACAATTGATGCTGAATGTGCCGCTCATGCAGCATTCTCAGGCATCAGGACAGTTACTCCCAAAACGCGTGATGGCATGATTGAGTCCCTGCGGGTATTAAAAACTTGCCGAAAAACAGCAATATCAGCCCGCAGAGTCGCTCTCCAGATTATCCATTCAAATATTATCTCTGCCCCGGATGAATTACGTGAACAGCTCAGAAATATGACGCGCATGCAGCTCATCAGGACCCTGGGTTCCTGGAGACCTGATGCCAGTGAATACCGCAATGTAACCAACGTTTATCGCATTTCATTAAAGTCCCTTGCCCGACGCTATCTCGAGTTACATGACGAAATCGCTGATCTGGATGTCATGATTGCGGCAATTGTCGACGAGTTGGCACCTGAGCTGATTAAACGTAATGCTATCGGATACGAAAGCGCTTCACAGTTGCTGATCACTGCCGGAGACAATCCTCAACGGTTAAGATCAGAATCAGGATTTGCGGCACTGTGTGGTGTCAGCCCGGTCCCCGTTTCTTCTGGAAAAACGAACCGTTACCGACTTAATCGTGGTGGAGATCGTGCTGCAAATAGTGCACTTCACATCATCGCCATCGGACGCTTACGAACTGACGCAAAAACAAAGGAATATGTCGCCAGGCGTGTAGCCGAAGGACATACAAAAATGGAAGCGATACGCTGTCTAAAGCGATATATCTCCCGCGAAGTTTACACGTTACTGCGCAATCAAAACAGGCGGATCAACAGTATCCCGATAACAGCTTGACTCTTAGAAGGGCGTCCAGGGCAGCCAGTACGGCAGTGACGACTGGCAGCGCTTCTACCGGGCCAATAACCTGGCGCCGAGCATGAGCCGGCGTGGCAACTGCTGGGATAATGCGGTGGCCGAATCGTTCTTCAGTTCGCTGAAAAAAGAACGGATCAGAAAACGCATATATAAAACCAGGGATCTGGCCCGGGCGGATCTTCGATTACATTGAAGTGTTCTACAACCGGGCCCGGCGCCACAGTCACCTCGGCGGCGTCAGTCCGGAGGCCTTCGAACAGGCCTCGTCGTGAGGACAGGATTTGTCTACAGGCGTGGGGTCAGTCCAAACTATAGGGCAGGATCGTCTACCGGGGCGGGGTCAGTCCATCAACGGCTCGGAAGTGTCTAGATTATCCGTGGCGATTCACCGGGGCAAACAGGCCGATCAGGAACGACATAAGAAAGTTCTGTATTACCGACAGGTCAAGAAACTGAGCATAAGAGAAACTGCTGAAGCCACCAGTTACAGTACATCTCAGGTCTGCAGGGTTCAGGCCCTGTTCAGGCCTGAAAATTAAGCACATTTTCTGAGGCTGGAAATCAACTCATGCTGACAGCCTGAGCCTGTTGGCATGGTAAGCAATGTGCTCACCAATAAAGCTGGAAATGAAATAATAGCTGTGGTCGTATCCAGTATGATATCGGAACGACGCATTGAGGTTCATCTCATTGCATACTCTCTCAAGGATTTTGGTGCGCAGTTGCTCTTCATAAAAGGCGTCACTCAGCCCCTGATCAATGAAGATTTCTGGTAATTTTTCACCCTGTAAAATGAGGCTGACTGGATCGTAGGCTTCCCACGTTTTTCTGTTTTCACCCAGGTAAGCGCTAAATGCCTGTTGCCCCCATGGCACCTGAGAAGGCGATACTATCGGGGAAAATGCTGATACGCTCACATATTCACCAGGATTTCGCAGAGCCAGCACCAGAGCACCCAGCCCTCCCATAGAATGACCGGATATAGATTTTCTTGCCGTTGCAGGAAAATGATTCATGACGACATCCGGAAGCTCTCTGAGAATATAGTCATACATCCTGTAATGAACATTCCACGGCTGTTCCGTCGCGTTCAGATAAAAACCGGCCCCCTGGCCAAGATCGTAACTGTCGGCATCCGGGACATTATTACCCCGGGGACTGGTATCCGGGACAACAACGATGACGTTATGCCGGGCTGCATAATGCTGCATACCTGATTTGGTGATGAAATTCTGCTCAGTACAGGTCAGGCCCGACAACCAGTATAGTACCGGCAGTTTTTCTGTTACTGCTTTGGGAGGAAGATACACACCGAAATTCATTTCACAATTAAGGGATTGTGAATAATGCCGGTACACGTTTTGCCAGCCGCCAGAGCTGGCATGCTGCTCAATGAGTTCCATCAGCCGTTATCTCATGGTTATTTCCCCTGACCGAAGCCAGGGGAAGTATCTTTAAATCCGGACGTCAGATAAACGTATACGCCGTGATTTTGTTACCCGCCGGATCCCGCAGGTAGGCAGCATAGGCCCCGGGAAGGTGACCACGCGGGCCAGGTTGACCTTCATCAGCTCCACCGGCGGCAAGGCCGGCAGCATGGAAAGCATCAACCTCTTCCGGGGTGGCAGCAGCGAAGCCGACAGTCACCCCGTTAGCGGAAGGTGCTTCACCGTTGCCCGGACGGGCAATGATAAATGCCGGCTTTTCGCGGCCATAGAGTACCCAGCCGTTGCCAAACGGGCCGAGGTTATTGATACCAAGCGTGCCCAGGACGACATCGTAAAATGCGGAGGATTTCTCGACATCGGCTGCGCCAATGAACACATGAGAAAAGATGCCGTCACCAGAAATTACCGGAGTTGTCATTTTCCACTTCCTTCAGTTTGAGTTGATTAAAATTCTGATGGGATCAGTAATGAATCACTGTCCGGATAGATTTGCCTTCATGCATAAGCTCGAAGGCGTCATTGATTTCATCCAGTGTCATCGTATGGGTTACAAATGGCTCAAGGTCAATATCCCCCTTCATGGCATCCTCGACCATACCGGGGAGCTGAGTGCGGCCTTTTACTCCGCCAAACGCGGAACCTTTCCATACGCGCCCGGTGACCAGCTGGAAAGGACGGGTGGAAATCTCCTGTCCGGCCCCTGCGACACCAATGACAACGGACTGCCCCCACCCACGGTGAGCACTTTCCAGCGCTGCACGCATGACGTTAACGTTACCGATACATTCAAAGGTATGGTCAATACCCCACTTGTTGATATCCAGCAGAACATCTTTAATCGGTTTGTCATAATCATTCGGGTTAATGCAGTCAGTGGCCCCGAACTGACGGGCCAGGTCAAATTTTGTCGGATTAGTATCGATAGCGATAATACGTCCCGCTTTTGCCTGACGGGCCCCCTGTACCGCAGCCAGACCAATTGCCCCCAGACCAAAAATGGCAACTGAATCGCCCGGCTGCACTTTAGCCGTGTTATGGACGGCGCCAATACCGGTAGTCACGCCACAACCCAACAGGCAGACGTGTTCATGGTTCGCCTCCGGGTTAATTTTTGCCCAGAGAAACCTCGGCCACAACGGTGTATTCACTGAATGTGGAACATCCCATGTAGTGGTTAAAGAGGCTGACCGTTGTATGAAAAAGCGAGTGGTCCCGTCAGGCAATCAGTCCTTTGCCCTGAGTCTCGCGAACCGAATCACACAGAGGTTCGTTTTTACCGGACTGG
>OIEK01000178.1_pt1 | contig 20619 bp, 25 predicted proteins | sample 1581821 | NCBI WGS metagenome assembly OIEK01 (sample SAMN03281017, study PRJEB24777) | human gut metagenome | isolation source: fecal sample PR221 from 1 month old male Chinese infant, caesarean... | reverse complement strand
TACTCCCGGTCATTCGCTGATTAGCCACTGCACGGTTACGGTCTGCATATTCACCGGGCCAGTAACCCGCACCTTTTCGGGGAGGGATAAGCGCGCTGATTTTCTTACGCCGCAGTTCATCGTGACATAGCCGGGTATCGTAAGCGCCGTCTGCCGATGCTGCCCTGATTTTTCTGTGAGTCTGCCGGATAAGACCCGGGAAGGCTTCTGAGTCCGTGACGTTATTCAGCGACAGGTCTGCACAGATGATTTCATGTGTGTTGCTGTCAACGGCCAGATGCAACTTTCGCCATATACGACGGCGTTCTTTGCCGTGTTTTTTGACTTTCCATTCGCCTTCACCAAAGACCTTCAGCCCGGTGGAATCAATCACCAGATGCGCGATTTCACCTCGGGTGAACGTTTTGAAACTGACATTAACCGACTTTGCGCGCTTGCTGACACTGGTGTAATCCGGGCAGCGCAACGGAACATTCATCAGTGTAAAAATGGAATCAATAAAACCCTGTGCAGCCCGCAGGGTCAACCTGAACACGCGTTTAATGACCAGAACGGTGGTGATGGCCAGATCAGAATAGCGCTGAGGTCTTCCCCGTGATGAAGGCGTTGCCGACTCATACCAGGCCTGAATAGCTTCATCATCCAGCCAGAAAGTTATGGAGCCACGGTTGATGAGGGCTTTATTGTAGGTGGGCCAGTTGGTGATTTTGAACTTTTGCTTTGCCACGGAACGGTCTGCGTTGTCGGGAAGATGCGTGATCTGATCCTTCAACTCAGCAAAAGTTCGATTTATTCAACAAAGCCGCATTTAGGCTGTAGCCCAAGGCGATGTTTGCGATGGAGGCACCGGGTTCAGAACACTCCTGAATGACCTGAGCCTTGAAAGATTTGCTGTAGGTACGGCGCTGAGGGCGCATGGAAAATCCGCTTGATGGGCCATGGCCTTCGGCGGCGGTGTCGGGAAGGTGTGTTGGCCGGACGGATACTGTTGAACTACGTTGTCTGGGGCAACGGAAGTGTTTCGGCCCGACTCTGGAACGCGATCCGCAGCGACGACTGGGCAATTCCGCACGTTGGCCTGAGCAGCCTCGGGGAAATCGTCGTCTGGGCGCGCCCAGACGAGTTTCCGCCAAGGAACATGCAGACGAGCAAGCGGCTGCGGGCACTCGGCTACAACGTGAGGATCGGTGTTTGATCGAGGCGCCTGTGGCACGCGCAGGCTGACGAGCCAGGCGCTGTCCATTGCCTGAGCAGTTGACCTGCATCAATGGGGCGGGAGAACGCTGCACATTGACTCTTGAAGTTATTCATAGTAGGTCTAATATTACAAAGTATTGCAAGGATTTCCTTGGCCGGAACCGCAAAGCGACGCGATTGGAGAGGGTGAGATGAAAGCGCACCTACAGGTGATTTTCACGCTCGATGAATTGGCTGCGTACTTGAAAGTCGGCAAGCGGACGCTTTATCGGCTCGCCGCACACGGGGAAATTCCGGCTTTCAAGGTGGGCGGGACGTGGCGGCTTCGTCAAAGTGAAATCGATCAGTGCATCAATGATCAGACCCGAGCCGGAGCAAAGAAGGAGGTGATGCGCAAGCGTGAACAGCAGAAGTCATCCGAGCAGCTCGTGTCGCCTGGGCGCACTGCCCGTCACAGCAGGCAAAGGGCTTGAGTAACTCGTTTTCCAATTTTTCTGGAGGTATGACATGGACATCGATTTCAAGAAGTTGGCTCCCTGGAACTGGTTCAAGAACGAGCAGCAAGAGCAGCAGACCGTCTCTTCCCTGCCGGTGCAGCGCAATGACCTGCCAGCGGCGAGCGGGCCAGTCAGCCCGATCCTGCAACTGCATCGGGAAATCGACCGGCTGTTCGATGACGCATTCCGGGGCTTCGGTTTTCCGGCGTTGAACATGCCGCAGTGGCCATCCGATTGGTCGGGCATGCTGAAGCCGGCCCTGGACATCCAGGAAACCGACAAGCAGTACAAGATTACCCTGGAAGTGCCCGGTGTCGAGGAGAAGGACATCCAGATAACTCTCGACAACGACGTGCTGATGGTGCGTGGCGAGAAGCGCCAGGAACAGGAGAAGAAGGAAGGTGGCTTCCACCGTGTGGAGCGCTCCTACGGCAGCTTTTCAGCGTGCCTTGAACCTGCCTGACGACGCCAACCAGGATTCGATCAAGGCATCGTTCAAGAACGGGGTGCTCACGGTCACGATCGACAAGCGCGAGGTCAGTGCGCCGAAGCAGGGACGCTCGATCCCGATCAACGGCTGACGTCGCCGGCTCGTTCGTCACAAGAAAAACCCGGCACGAGACGAGGAGTCGCGGCTCGCGATGCCTCGTCGCCTCAACCTTGTCAACCTTCTCAGGAGCATCAGCATGGCCAGAAAACAATGCCAGGTCTGCGGCCAACCCGCCACCGTGCGGGTGGAAGCCAATCTCAACGGTCGTAACAGCACCATGCTGTTGTGCGACGACCATTACCGGCAATTAGTGCGCCAGCAAAAGCGCACCGTTTCGCCGCTGGAAGCCTTGTTCGGCTCGCGCAGCGGCCTGTTCGAGGACTTCCTCGGCAGTGACTTCTTCCGCATCGGCGAAGACGCGACGCCAGTTGCCGCCGATACCGATGACGTGGTCGATGCCTCGTTTGGCGAGCCCGCCACCGCAGGTTCGGGTGCGCCGCGCCGTCGCGGCAGTGGGTTGGCCAGCCGCATCAGCGAACAGTCGGAAGCCTTGCTGCAGGAGGCCGCCAAACACGCTGCCGAATTTGGCCGCTCCGAGGTGGATACCGAACATCTGCTGCTGGCGCTGGCCGACAGCGACGTGGTCAAGACCATCCTGGGTCAGTTCAAGATCAAGGTCGATGACCTCAAGCGGCAGATCGAGTCTGAGGCCAAGCGCGGGGACAAGCCCTTCGAGGGCGAGATCGGCGTGTCGCCGCGCGTGAAGGATGCGCTCAGCCGCGCCTTCGTGGCCTCCAATGAACTCGGCCATTCTTATGTCGGTCCAGAGCATTTCCTGATCGGTCTGGCCGAGGAAGGCGAAGGGCTGGCCGCCAACCTGCTGCGCCGCTACGGCCTGACGCCGCAGGCGCTGCGCCAACAGGTCAGCAAGGTGGTCGGCAAGGGCGCCGAGGATGGCCGCGCTGAGACGCCGACCAACACGCCAGAACTCGACAAGTACTCGCGCGACCTGACCAAGATGGCGCGCGACGGCAAGCTCGACCCGGTGATCGGCCGCGCGCAGGAGATCGAAACCACCATCGAGGTGCTGGCCCGGCGCAAGAAGAACAACCCGGTGCTGATCGGCGAGCCGGGTGTGGGCAAGACCGCCATCGTCGAAGGGCTGGCGCAGCGCATGGTGGCGGGTGAAGTGCCCGAGACCTTGCGCGACAAGCGCCTGGTGGAACTCAACATCAACGCCATGGTGGCCGGCGCCAAATATCGCGGCGAGTTCGAGGAGCGCGTGCAGAAGGTGCTGAAGGAGGTGACCGAGCACCAGGGCGAGCTGATTTTGTTCATCGACGAGGTGCACACCATCGTCGGTGCCGGCCAGGGCGGTGGCGAAGGCGGGCTGGACGTGGCCAACGTGTTCAAACCGATGATGGCGCGCGGTGAACTCAACCTGATCGGCGCCACGACGCTGAACGAGTACCAGAAATACATCGAGAAGGATGCCGCACTGGAGCGGCGCTTCCAGCCGGTGACGGTGCCCGAGCCGACGGTGGCCCAGGCCATCATGATTCTGCGCGGCCTGCGCGACACCTTCGAGGCGCACCACAAGGTCAGCATCTCCGAGGACGCGATCATCGCGGCGGCCGAGTTGTCCGACCGCTACATCACGGCGCGCTTCCTGCCGGACAAGGCGATCGACCTGCTCGACCAGGCGGCCGCGCGCGTGAAGCTGTCGGCCACGGCCCGGCCGGTGGCCGTGCAGGAGCTGGAGTCCGAACTGCACCAGCTACGGCGTGAACAGGATTACGTGGCCGCGCGCAAGCAGTACGACCAGGCCGCCGAGCTCGGCAAGCGCATCGAAGCCAAGGAGGCCGAGCTCAAGAAGCTCGTCGAGGACTGGGAGCGGGAGCGGGCCTCCGGCAGTGCCGAGGTCAAGGCGGAACACGTGGCGCAGGTTGTCTCGCGCCTGACCGGCATCCCGGTCAACGAGTTGACGGTGGAAGAGCGCGAAAAGCTGCTGCACTTGGAACAACGGCTGCACGAGCGCCTGGTGGGACAAGACGAGGCGGTCCGTGCCGTGGCCGATGCCGTGCGGCTATCCCGCGCCGGCCTGCGCGAAGGCAGTAAACCGGTGGCTACCTTCCTGTTTCTGGGCCCGACCGGGGTGGGCAAGACCGAGCTCGCCAAGGCATTGGCCGAATCGATCTACGGCGATGAGCACGCCCTGTTGCGCATCGACATGTCGGAATATGGCGAACGCCATACCGTGGCGCGGCTGGTGGGCGCGCCTCCGGGCTATGTCGGTTACGACGAAGGCGGTCAGCTCACCGAGAAGGTGCGGCGCAAGCCCTACAGCGTGCTGCTGCTCGACGAGATCGAGAAGGCACACCCTGACGTCTACAACATCCTGCTGCAAGTGTTCGACGACGGTCGCCTCACCGACGGCAAGGGCCGGGTGGTGGATTTCACCAACACCATCATCATCGCCACGTCCAACCTGGGTTCGGACATCATCCAGCGACGGCTGAAGGCGCGTGAGGCGGCTGGCGAGGAGTACGAAAAGACCAAGGCCGAGGTCATGGACGTGCTGCGCGGCCACTTCCGGCCCGAGTTCCTCAACCGCATCGACGAGATCATCGTCTTCCATGCGCTGGGCAAGGAGGAGATCCGCCACATCGTCGGCCTGCAGCTCGATCGCGTGGCGCGCAGCGCCGCCAGCCAGGGCGTGACGCTCACTTTCGATCAGACGCTGATCGACCATTTCGCGGAAGAAGGCTACAAGCCCGAGTTCGGTGCGCGTGAACTCAAGCGCCTGATCCGCAGCGAGCTGGAAACTGCGCTGGCGCGCGAGATGCTCGGTGGCGGCATCGGCAAGGGCGATCACGCCAGCGCACGCTGGGACGACAAGGCCGAACGCGTGGTGTTCGAACGCAAAGAGCCACCGCAGACCCCGGCCGAGCCGGAGCAGCCGGATGTCGCGAAGGCGACCGAGACGCCGCACGGCGACGCTGGCAAAGACTCGAGCAAGAAGAAGTCGGCGAGCGACGCATCTTGATGGCGGGCGAGGCTGCCGTGTCCGACTCCATCAGCCTGGCATGGGCAGCCTCCCTGGCATCGATCGCGGTGGCGGTCGTCTACAAGCGTGATCCGCGGTCGGCCACGCCGTGGGGGCTGCTCATCAGCGGCGGCACTGCCCTCCCGCTCGCTGGCCATCCGTTTGCGTGACGGTGCGGCCCGTCTGTTCACCTGATCCTCTGGCAACTCGACTTTCGAGGAACACGGTCCATGGAAAAAAAGAATCAATGGAATACCGGCTACTGGATCGTTGCCCTCCTGCTGTTGCTGAGTTTGCAGAGCTACTGGCAGACGGCGAAAACCGTCGAGCCGGTGCCCTACAGCGAGTTCGAGAAGGCGCTGGACGAGGGGCGCGTGGCCGAAGTGCTGGTGTCGGATCGTACGGTGACCGGGCGCCTGAAGTCGCCGGACAGCCGGGGCAAGACGACGATCGTGGCAACGAGGGTCGAACCCGATCTTGCCGATCGCCTGTCGAAGTACGACGTACCCTATGCCCGCGTGTTGGAGAGCACCTGGCTGAGCGATGTGCTGTCGTGGATCCTGCCAGCGGTATCCTTCTTTGGCGTCTGGTTCTTCCTGTTCCGCCGCTTCGCCGAGAAGCAGGGCATGGGCGGGTTTCTCAACATCGGTAAGAGCCGCGCCAAGGTGTTCGTGGAAAAGAACACCGGTGTGACGTTCGCCGATGTGGCGGGGGGGGATGAGGCCAAGGCGGAGCTGGTCGCGATCGTCGATTTCCTGAAGAATCCGCAGGACTATGGCCGTCTCGGGGCGCGCATTCCCAAGGGCGTGTTGCTGGTCGGCCCACCGGGCACCGGCAAGACATTGCTGGCCAAGGCTGTTGCCGGGTGGCCGAATCGACCCAGGCGCGCATCGATCAGGCTATCCGCGACATCGTGATGGGCGTGTTCGAGCGCGCCTACCGGATTCTCGACATCAACCGCGCGGTGCTGGAGCGCTGTGCGCGCGAGCTGCTGGCGCGGGAAACGCTCGACGAAAGCGATATCCGTCAATTGACTCAAGGACTTGTTCGGAACTGAAAACAGTAGTAGCTGCCATTCAGAGTAAACCGACGGCTCTGTTCAGTGCGTCATCCAATTCGTCGGCATTGTTCAAGGAGAACCGATATGTCTGCATTGACTCCGTGGGACCCCTTCCGGGAACTGGATGAATTGCAAAACCGCCTGGCGACGATGTCCGGACGAATACCCCAGCGACAGGGCGCCCGTACCGGCAACGAAGCCATGACCACGGCGGACTGGGCTCCAATGGCGGACATCAGCGAGGATGAGAACGCATTCCTCCTCAAGCTGGATCTGCCGGAGGTCCCCAAGGATGCCGTGCGCGTCAGCGCGGAAAACGGTGTGCTCACCATCAGCGGCGAGCGCAAACTGGAAAAAGAGGAGCAGGGCAAGAAGTTCCACCGCATCGAACGTGCCTATGGCCGCTTTGTGCGCAGCTTTGTCTTGCCTGACAACGTTGATCCGACCAAGGTGACGGCTTCCATGAAAGACGGCGTGCTGGAAGTGCGGCTTGTCAAGGCCGAGCAAGCCAAACCGAAACAGATTGAAATCTCAGTCAACTAACTTCAATCAAGAGCCCAAGATCATGAATATCAAACAGCCACAATACACCTTCTCCGCACTTGCCCTGGCGGTTGTCGTCGGACTGAGCGGACCGGCTCTGGCCCAATCGGCGGCAGGTTCTAGCCCAGGTGCTTCAGCACCCTCTGCCGCATCCAAGGCGGCACAGCCACAGGTAGATGACAAGGCCGCCCGGGAAGCCGATAAAAAGCGTGCCGAGCTCACTCAAGACGCCATCACGGCGCTCACCAAGACCCAGGAGGCTTTGACCCTCCTTGATGCAAACAAGACCAAGGAGGCGCTTGCTGCGCTGGAACTGGCCAGCGGAAAGCTGGAACTGGTATTGGCACGCGACGCCAAACTTGCTTTGGCGCCGGTCGATGTACGCGTCATCACCCACGATATCCACGCCAACGTGGAATCGGTAAAGAAAGCGGTCAAGTTGTCTCGGGAGTTGTTGGGTGATGGCGAGGTGCAAAAGGCCCGGCCCATCGTTGCCAATCTGGCCAGCGAAATCGTAATCCAAACCGACAACCTTCCGATGGCAACGTACCCGGCAGCGATCAAGTCGGCCGCACGGCTCATCGACAGCGGCAAGATCGACAACGCCAAAGCGGAACTCGCCCGAGCACTGAACACGCTGGTGGTGACCTCGGTCGCCTTTCCTCTGCCCGTGCTACGGGCCGAAGCCGCGATGGCAAAAGCTGAAAAGCTGGCCGAGACCGACAGGCGCGATGCCAGGCAGAACGAGGAGCTCAGCACCTTGCTGTCGTCCGTGCGCACGGAGATCGAGATGGCGCAGATCCTGGGTTATGGCAAGAAGGCGGACTTCAAACCCATCTTCGATCAGGTGAAGTCCATTGAGCAAAAGTCGGCTGGTGGCAAAAGCGGCAAGGGATGGTTCGACGAGTTGAAGACGCGCATCCAAAAGCTGTTTTGAGGTGATGAAGGGGCTGACTGCTCTGTCGGTCAGTCTCGCGATGTTCGCATTCAGCCCCAATAGATTCGCCTATTTTCACTATCTCATACGAGGCATATCACCATGAATGAGCAAACACCGAATCCCAATGCGACGAACGAAGGAAAAAACGAACAGGCCGCGGTAAGCAGCCTTCCTGTCAGTCCAGAGTCCAAGCCTGAAGTCGTCACGGAGGTACAGCCTGAGGTTCAGAAAGAAACGGACTCGCAGGCGGCAGACAAACGTAAACAAGTCCTCGATGAGGCAGTCTCGGCCTTGTCGCTGACCAAATCAGCGCTGGCCGCACTTGACGGCAAGGACACTGCACGCGCATTGGCAACGCTGGCCGAAGTGACGGGAAAGCTGGAGCTGATCGTCGCGCGCGAACCCACGCTCGCCCTGGCCGGCGTTGATGTGCGCACCATCGTGCACGACTTGTTCGCCAACACGGAAACCATTGAGGCGATGACCGACGAGGCGCTGGATGCCCTCAAACATGGCGAGGTGCAACAGGCTCGCCACGTGCTGGCTTTGCTGGCCAGTGAAATCGTGATCACGGTCACCAGCATCCCTTTGGCGTCCTATCCCGCAGCCGTGAAGGCAGTCGTGCCGCTGATCGATCAGGGCAAGATCGAAGAAGCCAAAGCCGCGCTGCAGTCAGCGCTCAGCACGCTGGTCGAGGAGCGCAGCGTGCTTCCGCTGCCCGTCCTGCGTGCGAAGCTGCTCCTGAAGCGCGCCGAGCCCCTGGTAGAAGATGGTCAGCGCAGCGAAGCATCCAATGAGCGCCTGGAGACATTGTTGAACGAAGCCCGGCAGCAGTTGGAAATGGCAGAACTGCTGGGCTATGGAAAAAGGAAGGACTTTGAGCCCCTGTACGCTGAACTCAAGAAAATCAAGGAAAAGACGGGAGGGGGAGGCTGCGGAAAAGGCTGGCTCGATGAAGTCAAGGCAAAACTGTCCAGGTTGTTCTGAAACCGCTGGAGAGGGGGCGCATAGCGCCCCCTCTCTTGTCCCATGAGTGTTTGATTTTTATTTTGTATAGATCTTTAGGAGATATTGCATGAAAACAGACACCATCGCCAATTCCAATGCGGATGACCCCACCAAAGCACTGTGTTCGCTGAGCCAAAATTGGTGGCTTTTTGTGCTGCGCGGTGTCTTGGCATTGATTTTTGCAGCCCTCGCGTTCTGGATGCCACAATCGGCTCTGTTGGCCATGACCATCATGTTCGGCGCATTTTCCTTGGTCAATGGCGCGTTCAACTTGTTTGCAGCGGTGCGCCATATCCAGAAAAAAGAGCGCTGGGGCTGGCTGCTGTTCAGCGGCATTGTCGGCATACTTACGGGCGTCGTCGTCCTGGTTGCTCCCTGGGTCGCCACGATAGTCTTGGCTTCTTTTTTTATGGGCTAGCGTGGGCTTCTGGGCGATTTTCACCGGTGTGCTGGAGATATCCGCCGCCGTTCGGCTGCGTCGGGAAATCAAGGGTGAAATCTGGCTTGCCCTCAGTGGACTGCTCTCGATTATCCTTGGCGCTATCGTCTTGTGGATATTTTTTACCCGTCCGGTCGAGTCATTCGTGGCCGCAGGCTGGCTGTTGGGTTTCCATGCGGCAGTCTATGGCGTCACGCTTTTGTTCTTGAGTTGGAGTCTTCGCAAACGCGCCTGGGGTAAGAGCGTGCCAAACCAAAATCTATGGATATGAGCATCCTCGATTCATGCCTCCATAGAAATGACATCGAAGGAGTCATACATGCAGATACAATATAGCTATCGAGCTATCGACAAAGAGTTTCATGAACCTTGGCAGAGAGCTTTGGGAAATGTGATCGAGCACGCCCTCAAGCCATTGCTCGACAAACACACTAAAGATTCAGCGCGACTTCAAATCGTCCTTGATCGCGACAAGATCAAGCGGCAATTTCTGGCCAGTGGCTATATGCACCTGCCCGGCAAAAAGATTGTCAGCGTTACTGCATCACATGACGAGCTGACGCCCCTCGCGCAGATGCTCGCACAGTCGTTGTTCCGTCAGGCCAAGAAGCATTTTGACCGACTGCATGCTCAGGATCAAATCAAGCGCAAAGCACGACGCGAGCGCTTGCGCGAGCTCAAGGTGCGGATTGCCGCAAAACCCGCATCAGCCCCCCATGAGGCCGAGGTGACCCGAATGCCTCTACTGTCGAAACTTGAGGCTGTCGCAAGGCGTGAGCTGGCTTATCTGCGGGCCGTCGGCGATTTACCGCGCGATTATCCGACGCTGCGCGACGTGGTGGATGAAGCGATTGTCCGAGCTAAGGTGGAATGGCAATCCGTGCCGGGGGAAAAAGAGGCTTACACCGGTCTTTTGAAGCATCTGTTCGCCGTCCTGGATAACGAAGTGGCAAGCAGCCGGCAATTTGGCGAATTCGTTTCTCTGGACGCGCCGGTCGAACCGGATGCCCAAGACGTGGCCGAGGCCATGGTGGAAGAGGAAATCTTCGAATTTTATCAGCACGATGACACACTCAAGCTGGCCGATATTTTCGCTGGCAGTCAGCATCCCGATGTCGCAACGATCGCGGAACAGGAGGAGCTGATTGATCGGTCGAGCGAGTTCGCTTTTGCATTTGACCTGCTGAAGGACATGCCGCGTTTGTGGCGGCGCATTTTTCTGCTTATCCGTGTGGACGGGCTGAATGCCAGCAGCGTCTCTGAAATCCTGCTGATTCCTAGTAAGGAAGATGCTGTCCGAAGGTGGCTCATGCAGGCCGAAGCATTCATCGCTGCTCATCTGGAAGAGGCCGGAGTAAGCAAAAACGGGAACGATTGGATCCAAGGCGTTGATTGGTCGGCATTGTCTGTGACCCGAAGCGAGGCAGCCTCACTGTGGTCCAAGGAGGCGAACCATGAAGAATGATCTTCACCTCGTCTGCCCGCATTGCCAGTCCATCAACCGCGTACCGACTGCGAAGCTATCGGAACATCCCAACTGTGGCCGCTGCCAGCAGCCCTTGTTCACGGGCGAGCCCATCGAGTTGACTACGGCGACGTTCTCGCGCCACGTGGAGCGCAGCGATCTGCCGCTGCTGGTCGATTTCTGGGCGCCATGGTGCGGGCCGTGCAAGATGATGGCGCCACAGTTCCAGCAAGCGGCGCACCAGCTCGAACCGAGGATCCGGCTGGCGAAGGTGAATACCGAGGCTGAGCCCCACCTGGCCGCGCAGTTCGGTATCCGCAGCATCCCGACGCTCGCCCTGTTCCAGGGTGGGCGGGAGATCGCCCGTCAGGCCGGCGCGATGGGCGCGCAGGACATCGTGCGCTGGACGTCGACGCAAGTGGGGCGCTGACCGATGCAGGGCTTGCTCGGCACTACGCTAATCCTGCTGGCGGCTTGCAGCCTGGCGGCGATGGCCACGGCGGCGTTCAGAGTGCCCGCCTTGCTGGGGTATCTCTCTGTCGGCGTTGTACTGGGCCCCTCAGTCATCGGCGTGATCGCGCCGGGGGAGACGCTGAGCTTTCTGTCCGAGCTGGGCGTGGCGCTGCTGTTGTTCATGGTCGGACTGGAATTCTCCCTCGGAGACTTCTGGCTCGCCCGCAGGACGGTGCTGATGGCGGGCGCTCTGCAGATGATCGCCGTGGCCCCGCCGCTGATCCTGCTATTGATGTGGCTGGGGCAGCCCGGCCAGAGCGCCGCGCTGCTCGGCACTGCGGCGGCCATGTCGTCCACGGCGCTGGTCAGCCGACAACTGGCCGACCAAGGCGAGCTCACCACCCGCCACGGACGCAGTGCCATCGCCGTGCTGGTCTTTCAGGACCTGGCCAGCGTGCCCCTGCTGGCCTTGCTGGCGATCTGGGCGCGCGGCGAGTCGCCGAAGATCGAGCATGTGCTGCTCGAAGTATTCGGTGTGCTGCTGCTGTTCGCGGCAGCGGCCCTCGTCTCGCGCCGTCTGTTGCATGGCCTGCTGGGCTGGGTGGCGCGGCGGGGCCACGAGGAATCGTTCGTGCTCGTCTCCTTGTGCGTGGTGGTGGCTGCCGCCGCTGCTGCGCACGCGGTCGGCGTATCCGCCGCCCTGGGGGCCTTCCTCGCCGGGATGGTGCTGGGCGAGAGCGACTTCCGGCACCACATGGAAAGCCACCTCAGGCCGTTTCGCGATGTGTTGTCGGGCGTGTTCTTCGTGACCATCGGCCTGCAACTGGACGCAGCACAGATTCTTTCGGCACCGCTGGCGGTGCTGGCGTGGCTGGTGGTGCTGGTACCGGTCAAGATCCTGCTCAATACGCTGGCCTTGCGGGCGACGCGCCTGTCCGCCCTCGATGCCTGGCGCACGGGCATAGCGTTGGGGCACGGCGGCGAGTTCGCCCTGCTGTTGTTGGGCACGGTCTTGCAGCAGCATCTGATCCCCGCGACCGTCGTCCAACCCATGCTGGTCGCGCTGGTGCTCAGCATGGCCCTGGCACCGCTACTGATCCGCCATCACGATGTACTTGCCCGGTTCTTGAGCCGCACCGGCGGCGTCATTCAGCCACCCCAGGCTGAAGAAGTCGAGATCGCCGCGCAGACGACGCGATATCGAGACCATGTCATCGTTTGCGGCGCGGGCGAGCTTGGCCTGACAGTCAGCGAGATTCTTCGCCACGCCGGCGTGGCGCATCTGCTGCTGGAGGCGGACGCGCAGAAGGTAGAGGCCGCGCGTGCCGCCGGCGCGCCGGTGTTCCATGGCGATGCCAGTCGGCCCGATACCTTGCTGGCTGCCGGCTTGACGCATGCGCACTTGGTGGTGCTAACGTTCGCCCATGCCCAGCAAGCGTTGCGCATCGCCCAGGCGATTGCCGAGCGCCGTCCGGCGCTAACCTTGTGGGTGTCATGCAGAAGTACGACCGCGGCCGATGCATTTCGCGCCATGCCTAACGTGCGCGTGTATCAGCAATCCTTTGCCGCAGCTATTGGGCTGGCGGAACAGGTGATGTCGACGCTTGGCATGTCGACCGAGTTGATTGAAGGACACATCAGCGCAATGCGCCGCCGTCTCGACAGCAGCCGTTTTCCAGGGAGTTCATAGTCATGAAATCAAAACGCCTTAACCCATTTCAGGTCTTGCGTGACCAATTGGCCATCATGAGTTTTTACGAGCGCTTCGAGCAGGTCGTCGCGCTCGTGCTGTCGGCGGTGATCGCCGTCATCATCATGGTGTCGCTGTTCCAGCTCATCTCCATCGTCTTCACGCTGCTGGTTCTCGATGCCTTCAATCCCCTGGACCACAAGGTATTCCAGAGCGTGTTCGGCATGATCATGACGCTCTTGATCGCGATGGAGTTCAAGCATTCCATCGTGCGCGTGGCGCTGCGTCGGGACAGCATCATCCAGGTTAAGACGGTGGTCCTGATCGCGGTGATCGCACTCTCCCGCAAGTTCGTGATCCTCGACTCCGACGCGAGCCCCGCAAAGATAGCCGCGCTGGCAGGCGCCACGCTGGCTCTGGGTGCGACCTACTGGCTGCTGCGCAAGCGCGGCGACCGCGCCGCCGAGACCTCTGAGCATGACCCGTCATCATCCGAGTGATCCGCGCACTGTGCTCTTGCAACACCGCTGGCTCAACCGCCTGCAGACCGGGCTGTTGGTCCTGACCCTGGTCGGGATCGCAGCCGCAGCAGGGAGACTGCCATTTGGGGAAGGCTGCCTGTGGCTCGCGCTGTTTGCCGTTGCAGGTGCGTTGCTGCTGGACCCGGTAGCCGCGTCGGCGTTGAGCTTGCGCCTGTACCGCGTACGGACCTTGCACCCGCAACAAGCCCACGAGATGTGGGCCCTGTTGCGCGAGCTGCCCGCCCGTGCCGGTTTGCCCGCCACGCCGGTGCCGCACTATGTGCCCAGTGCCGTCGTCAACGCCTTCGCCACCGGATCGAAGCAGGAGGCATCGATCGCCCTCACCGATGGCCTGCTGCGCAGCCTGAGCCCACGCGAGCTGGCGGGTGTGTTCGCGCACGAGGTCGCGCACATCGCTAATGAGGATCTGCGTGTCATGGGGCTGGCGGATTCCGTCAGTCGCCTCACGTGCCTACTGGCCCTTATGGGACAGATCGCGATCCTGCTCAGCCTGCCCGCGCTGCTGGTTGGCGCGGCGGAGGTCTATTGGCCTGGTCTATTGTTATTGGCCGCATCGCCCCAACTGGCCCTGCTCGCACAGCTCGGCTTGTCTCGCGTGCGTGAGTTCGACGCTGACCGCCTTGCGGCGGAACTGACTGGCGACCCGCAGGGGCTGGCGTCCGCGCTGGCGAAAATCGAGCGGGTCAGCCGCTCCTGGCGTGCCTGGCTATGGCCGGGATGGGGCAATCCCGAGCCCTCCTGCTTGCGCACGCGTCCGGCAACGCAAGAGCGCATCGCACGCCTGCTGACGTTGGCGCCTGGGCCAGCATCAGCGTTGCCACTCCGCGCGCCCCATTTTTTGCCGGAATCCGCTTTGGCGACGCGCCCACCGCGCTGGCGCCCGAGCGGGCTGTGGCGCTGATTGCCCATCAACAGGAGACGTCTCATGGCCTATCTCGACCCGTACCAACGCCCCGCGCCGGACCGCTTCGTCCGGCGCTGGCTCTTCATCACCGCCTGTATTGCCGCGCTCATGCTGCTGTGGCAGTTTCTGCCCGCCATCGAGGCCTGGTTCAGTCCGCGCGAGGCAGCAGAACGCACCGTGATGGCGCGTGGCGATCTGGCGGCGGACGAGAAAACCACCATCGAACTGTTCGAAAAATCACGCGCCTCGGTGGTCTACATCACCACCGCGCAATTAGTACGCGATGTCTGGACGCGCAACGTGTTCTCCGTGCCGCGCGGCACTGGCTCGGGCTTCATCTGGGACGACGCCGGCCACGTCGTCACCAACTTCCACGTCATCCAGGGCGCGTCCGAAGCCACCGTCAAACTGGCCGACGGCCGCGACTACCAGGCCGCGCTGGTGGGGACGAGCCCCGCGCACGACATCGCCGTGCTCAAGATCGGCGTCGGTTTCAAGCGCCCGCCGGCCGTGCCGGTCGGCACCAGTGCCGACCTCAAGGTGGGTCAGAAGGTGTTTGCTATCGGCAACCCCTTCGGCCTGGACTGGACGCTCACCACTGGTATCGTCTCCGCGCTCGACCGCTCGTTGCCGGGAGAAGCGGGCGGCCCGGCCATCGATCACCTGATCCAGACCGACGCCGCCATCAACCCCGGCAATTCCGGTGGCCCGCTGCTCGATTCGGCTGGGCGGCTGATCGGCATCAATACCGCCATCTACAGTCCGTCTGGCGCCTCGGCCGGCATAGGCTTTGCGGTGCCGGTCGATACCGTCATGCGCGTGGTGCCGCAACTCATAAAGACCGGCAAGTACATCCGTCCGGCGCTGGGCATCGAGGTGGATGAGCAGCTCAACACGCGTCTGCAGGCGCTGACCGGCAGTAAGGGCGTATTCGTATTGCGCGTGACGCCGGGCTCGGCGGCGCACAGGGCCGGGCTCGTCGGCGTCGAGGTCACCGCAGGCGGCATCGTGCCCGGCGATCGCGTTATCAGCATCGACGGTATCGCCGTTGACGACGTCACCACATTACAGGCCCGGCTAGACGACAAGAACGTTGGAGATGTTGTGGTCTTGTTAGTGGAGCGGGCCGGCAAGACTCGCGAGATGCTTGTGGAACTACAACCGGGAGTTTGATGGAAAGTGGGTCATGGATCTGCACAGCGAAGCAGCCAAGCGACTTCAGCCTTGCGCCGAACTACGAGCCCTAGCTAGGGATGGTCTGAAGTAGCCCTGTATTTCCGGCTGGCTTCAGCCACTGCTGATTTTGAAAGCGGTGAACTGATCAAAAACGATCGGATCACTCGCTCATTTCGGTGCTTTCAGCCGTCGCGAGCACCTTGCGACGGCCATTTTCCGCATTACAGGCGCACCTCTCCTGCGCTTGCCAGCAAATGTCGGCGGGCCATCCATAGGTTCGACAGGGCAAACAGCGTCACCAGTTGTGCAGTGTTCTTCACCAGCCCTCGGAAACGTACCTTGGTGTAGCCGAACTGCCGCTTGATCACGCGAAACGGGGGCTCTACCTTCGCTCGCACTTGCGCCTTGGCCTTCTCGATCTTGCGCTTGGCTTTGTACAGGGCGCTGCGTTTATCGAGCATCTTGTAGGTGCTGCGGCGTGCTGCGACCTGCCAGATCACTTCTCGGTCGGCATGCTCGGAGCGCTTTTCGACGCCTGTGTAGCCGTCATCGGCGCAGACGACGTTCTCGTCGCCGTGCAGCAGTTTGTCGACCTGGGTGACATCCGCCACGGTGGCTTGTATCTAACAGTTTGTGGTGATTAGCTACCACCACTGAAGCAGAGTGAGCCGCCCCCTTCCCTTAAGGTCAGAAAAGTCGGCACCGCTGAACCTTGATTTGCAGAACATGGCCCTCCGCTTCACCTTTCACGCCAGCACATCAGGTTGAACGGTTATCGGGAGCTCGACTCCGTATGTACAAGGCGAACAGGCGTGACGGTTTATGTGAGAGGAGTTTGACCATGTTTCCAGTCGGCATTGACGTAAGTAAAAACACCCTGGATCTTTGCATGCTTTATGACGGTATCAAAGGACGCATAAAAACCCGTAACATCCAGAATAACAGACATTCAGTTGAAAATATTCTTCGCTGGCTCAGGCTTCAACATTGCAGTCCGGAAGATGTTCATGTGGTAATGGAAGCTACCGGTGTTTATCACGAACGGCTGGCCACTGAATTACATGATGCCGGTTTCCGGGTTTCTCTGGCCAACCCTCACCGTAGTCGGGAGTTTGCGCGTGGCATGGGAATCATGACAAAAACGGATAAGGTGGATGCGTATATGCTGGCCTGTTACGCATTCCTTAAGAAGCCACACCGCTGGGAGCCGCCGGCACCCGAAATCAGATATCTCGGTGCACTCCTGCGACGGCGGGATGTTCTGCTGGGTGATGCCCTGCGTGAGGAGAACAGGCTGGAAAAATACCTGTCGACAGACACACCTGCAGATATTATCAGTTCCTGCAGGCGTATGGCGCAGCTTCTGCGCGAGGAGGTAAGTAATATCGAGCGGCAGATAAAAGCACATATCAAAGCCAGCCCTGCACTGAGGCGTGATTATACACTGCTGACCTCAATTAAATCGGTTGGTCCCCAGCTGGGGATGCATATGCTGGTCGTGCTTCGCAGCCATAACTTTGTATCGGCTGAGCAGGCTGCCGCCTTTCTGGGCGTGGTGCCGATCGAGAAACGCTCAGGCACATCGGTCCGGCGCCGGCCGCGGATGTCGAAAATCGGCCCCCCTCAGTTGAGAGCGAAGCTTTACATGTCCGCCCTGTGCGGAAAAATCTACAATAAGCGAATGCGTAATATTTACGATGAGATGTGCCTGCGGGGTAAACCTAAAATGGTGGCCATTGGCGCGCTGATGCGGAAACTGGTGCACTGGTGTTATGGCGTCCTGAAGACCGGAACCGTTTTTAATGACGAAAGCCTGAAACAAGTACTGTCAACCTGACTGTACCAGGCTGGCATTAAACTCAAGGTAACGCCCACTGCAATAAGTGAGCGCAGTCCGCTATGAGCGAGGAGCTGACCTTTGGAATACGTGGATCTGTATATATTCAGATGCCAATTTTCCGCAAGCCGTCCTGCCGTGACACTAATCATAAGAGTTATTATTCCTGTCAACACCTGGCATTTGAGATGACAGATAATATTGTCTTTCCCGGCTCTCTGGAAAAGTCCGGAGCCAGCTGTGCCGCCAGTGTTGCAAGGGATGTTATTACAGCGCCAGCCTTTTCAGCCTGTTTAAGTACCACCGTTTCAGTTCTCAGTGACTGGCTACCAACACAATCAACCGGAATAAATACGTTATACCCCTGACGAAGGCCTCCAAGTGCAGTCAGCAACACTCCAACTTCTGCGCTATACCCGCATATAATCAATGTCTTACGCGCTAAATTATCCAGTGCGATGGTGATTGAATTGACCAGGAACGGATCGGCGATGACTCGATAAAAGGTATTACTGTCATTTGCATATCCCTGGAGTTTTGGCAGTGGCTCACCTTCCTTAGCCTCCTGAGGAACGGTAAAAAAAAGAGCAGGGGCACTGATTGCATGGGCAACCTGAGCCAAACCTGCCGTGTTTGAGGACAGTGCGTTAGGCTCCATTGTTTTACTCTTTCGTATCAGACCTTCCTGAAGGTCGACAAAAATAAACACAACATCATCCCTGTTTATGGCAAAAAGTTCTTTGTCTCTATTACTCATATGTCCCGCACTCGAAAGATGCTCAATGTAGTCGGTTTTGTGTTGATTCAAGTCTGCCTGCCGTCAGGTATTGAATTTTCGGGTTGCCACGTTCCTGATACGCTCAGGGTCGGTATGCTCAGTAAAGAGTGTTCTTCCCGTGTCGAGAGACTGAATTGAACGCATTTCTTCATCACTCAAAGAAAAATTGAAAACATCGAAGTTTTCACGCATACGCTCGGGCTTTACTGACTTAGGTATGACCACAATTCCGCGCTGAATTAACCAGCGAAGCACAACCTGAGCCACACTTTTGTTGTGCGCGCGGGCGATAGGCAGTAGAACAGGATGGGTGAATATTTGATTTTTACCTTCCGCAAAAGGCGCCCACGATTCAGGCTGAACACCAGATGCTTTCATAAATTCAGCATTATTAATTTGTTGATGGAAAGGGTGTGTCTCGACCTGATTGACAGCAGGAACAATGCGGCTGAAGGTTATTAAGTCAGTTAGTCGGTCGGGAGCAAAATTACTCACGCCAATTGCACGAATTAAACCTTCTTCATAAAGTTCCTCCATCGCACGCCAGGAGCCAAATACATCTGAATAGGGCTGATGAATCAGGTAAAGATCCAGATAGTCGAGCTTGAGCCTTTCAAGGGAGCGGAAAAATGCTTTGCGCGTATTTTCGTAACCTGCATCCTGAACCCACACTTTGGTTGTTATAAATAACGCTTCACGCGAGACGTCACTGCGAGCAATTGCCGCGCCAACGGCCTCTTCGTTTTCATAGGCCGCAGCCGTATCAATAAGTCGATAACCTGCTTTTATGGCATTAAAAACAGCGGCTTCGCATTCGTGAAGGTCTACCATCTGGTAGACGCCAAAGCCGAGTAAAGGCATTTTAACGCTGTTGTTGAGAGTAGTGTAGAGCATCAATATTCTCCTTAATGGGGAGGAACGTTGTGTGTGTTACATCAATGGCAGCTATTGTAATGTACCTTTTTTGGCTTAATAATAATGTAAAGTCTATTTTTCTTTACTAAGAGTCCAATGGATCCCTTTTCTGATATCTTAAACCTGCTCTCTGCTACGAGTTATACAACTGCCGGTCTTTCTACAGGCAACAACTGGGCAATGACATTTCCGGGGTTTCATGGGTTCAAATTTATTGTTGTCAGAAAAGGATCTTTTTTGTTTCGGCTCGAAGACGAACTGACATGGAAGACATTAGGTGTTGGTGAAGGGGTCATTCTCACCAGAAAAATGAGATTTGTGATGGCAACCAACCGGGAATGCGCGCCATTAGAATCTACCGAAGAGAAAAGACCCCGCGTTCGCGAAACCATCAATTACGGCGGAGATGACAACATACTGATCGCTGGAAAAATGGAGATCGATCTCGTTTCATCTGAGCTTTTACTACAAGAATTGCCTGAAACAATCTTCTTTCAAACCCAGCCTGATGAGCCTACCGGGCTTAGCCCACTGATGAAGTTGTTATTTATAGAAAAGCTTTCAAACCGACCGGGTGCATCTCAGGCATGTAATCATCTGATGCACCTGATTATGATTGAAGCGCTACGTGCCTGGTATGAAAGCAGCTCCACTTCCCATAAGGGAATTCTCAAAGCATATAAAGACCCGCGGATTGTTGCAGCGCTTAATGCCATACACAACGAACCAGAAAAAAACTGGCGGCTGCATGAATTAGCGTCCACAGCCGGTATGTCGAGGGCTGGATTTAGCAAAACATTCAGTGGCCTGACCGGGCAGACCCCGATTGGTTATGTAACAAACTGGCGCATGCTGCTTGCAAGTAAAATGCTTCGCTTAGGAAACAGAAGCGTCAAAGACATCGGTTTCAGTTTAGGTTATCAGTCAGAAAGTATTTTTAGCTCAGCTTTCAAGCGTATCTATGGGCTATCGCCTAAAACTTATAGAGCAACAATGCGTTGCTTATGAAACTAGCTTCGCTGTAATAATTCTTAGTTGATCTCTATCGCATAATTGCAACGTCCGCACCTGGCACAAAGCAGACATTAAGACTTACAGCATCGGGAAGCTTCTCGATGCCGCGTCAGCGGCATGGAGGCGCCAGATGAGGTTACATGTGTCTGTGGAGTGAAATGGCGCCGAAAGCCCGGCGTAGCCGGTTGCCGGGCTATAAATTCTGCCACCCTACCCCCTGCCCTGATTAGCTTTAACCCGCTAACAGCAATGAAGAAGTTAAAGTAATCCCTTTTAACCCCGGTGAGCGGGCTTTACGGCGTTTACGACGTAAAGGGCGTGATTTCCGGGGCCTTAGCGGCGGCAGCTTGCTGCTGACGCTTAGGGGGATGTTCTTCAATTAATTCAGCGACAGCAGGGAACTTAACACGGTAGCTTGATTTCGCCGGGTGGCGGCTGCGCCTTACCCGGCCTACAGCCCCAAATCACACTGGCGCTGGGGCTGCTGAAACTGCCGGGGCTGGCGGCCTCAACATCGCTGAGACGTTCCCGGAGGCCGGGGCAGCCCGCATGGATGCGGGCGAGGGCCGTGTTTTGCACGGACGCTGCCTCGGCCCGACCCGAAGCCTGCAGGGAAAAGTCGAGC
>OIEK01000176.1_pt1 | contig 20960 bp, 30 predicted proteins | sample 1581821 | NCBI WGS metagenome assembly OIEK01 (sample SAMN03281017, study PRJEB24777) | human gut metagenome | isolation source: fecal sample PR221 from 1 month old male Chinese infant, caesarean... | reverse complement strand
GAGAAGACGGACCGCATCCCGGCGGGTGTGATACGGACGGACGACGAGCGGACCCACCACTACCACTACGACAGCCAGCACCGCCTGGTGTTCTACACGCGGATACAGCATGGCGAGCCACTGGTCGCCTCAAAGGTACGAATCGTTCCTTCGAAAAAGCCTGCTGCTGGAAGAACATTCCAAGTATTTCCAACTTCGATATGAGTAACTGACAATACTGCTGATTCAAAGGGCGATACCGTACGAGCTACAATCTGCTGTAAATTGTTGATGATAGTCGTAGTGACCAAGACCGTATCCACACCCAAATCAGGGCGGGCTGCATGGGAAGAAACACCCTTAACATCAACCCTAAACTGCTCCACACCAGCCATGATAGCACCTGAACGAAGACCAATATGACCAGGTTTCAAGTGAGGATTATTGTGATAACCGATGATAGCTGACACACCGTCAAGGCCACCCGCTTCAATGACCTGATAGGGCCCCTTGGAAAATTTTCCTCGGCTGTTGGAAAATCAATCGAACGGTCCCCTTAAGCTCTGCTTCTCTTTCTTTTAAAAGCTGAGCGGCTCCAAGTAGAGAGGTTTGGTGAAAATCATGACCACAAGCATGCATGGCCCCATTGTTGCTGGCATAAAGGAAGTCCTGTCTTTTCCTTAATCGGTAGGGCATCAATATCAGCACGCAAAGCAATAATCGGATGACCTGACCCAATCTCAGCGATGAGTCCCGTCTTCAGGGGATAATTTAAAGGCTCAATACCTAGATTTTTCAAATAACCTTTCAAAAAGACTGTCGTCTCATGCTCCTCCTCAGAAACCTCTGGATGTTGGTGAATCTGATGACGTGTCTTTGCTAAATGAATCATAAAATGCTTCTGTCATAATGAACCTCCCTTTCTGATTAGACCTGCTCATTGCTCCTAACTTGCTTAAGTTCGTCAATCGAATTGATATCATCATACCACCAGAACAAGGCTTGAAAAATTAAAAAAACTTATAGAATGTCATAAGTTTTACTTATACCCCTGAAAAGGTCCGTCCTTATGGGCCTTACAGTATTAATCCTAGTGATAGGATGGACCTATCAGGAGATTGAAAGTCCCTATCATAGCTTAATAAGAAGAAATGACTAGCCCAAATAAGTACGCAAAATCACTTTTTCCGCTTCCGTTAAGGCTCTGTAGGATCCTACTGCTATCCCTTCATCAAGCTTAAACGCTCCAAAAGAAATCCGCTTAAGATAGGTCACCTTGACCCCATAAGCCAAGAACATCTTTTTCACTTGATGAAACTTCCCTTCCGAAATCGTGATATGAGCACTACTCTTGTCCCTCTCAGAACTTAGAATTTCTAGCTGAGCTGATTTACAAACAGTACCATCCTCAAAGACAACACCCGACTCAAAAAAGGCAGGTGCATCAGGCCCAAGAACATCATTGACCTCAACATAATAAGTCTTAGCCACATGATAGCGGGGGTGAAGCATAGCAAAGCCCAGAGGCCCATTGTTAGTAATCAGCACCAAACCCTCCGTATCTCTATCCAATCGGCCCACAGGATAGAGACCGTCTCGCTGATCTTCAGGATCAATCAAATCAATGACTGTCTGGTGTTCCTTGTCCTTTCGAGCTGACACTACACCTGCTGGCTTATTCATGAGATAGTAAACTTCTGGCGTATGCTCCAGTTCCTTACCAGAAACCGTGATGACTTGAAGACTAGCATCCACATTAAGATTATCTCGATCCGCCAAGACACCGTCTACATAAACTTGACGACTACGAATGAGCTTCTTAACCTGATTTCGAGAACCATAGCCTGCCTGTCCTAATAATTTGTCTAAACGCATAACCTTATTGTACCACGGATAAGCCTGGTCTAGCAGACTAAAAAAGGAGGACAGAAGAAAGGTCTCAAATGAACGCTTGATAAAACAAAAAGTCTACCTTAAAAGATAGACTTATCACATTATTAAGACTTACACATTCACGTGGAAGATATGCCCGACCAAGAAGGTCACAAGCATGGTCAAGAGTCCTACTGTCAAGTTACGCAACATCGCTTGTTTAACAGGTGCTTTTCCAAGCTTGGCACTGATATAACCAGTCAAGAGCAAGGTGAGGGCAACCACGACCACTGTTACAGGAATACGGTAAGGCTCCGGGAACAGCATGATAGCTAGTGCTGGTGGCAAGGAACCAACTGAAAAAGCCAGGAAACTAGATACAGCAGCATGCCATGGATTAGTAATTTCATCCAAATCCACCCCATATTTTTCCTCAACTAAGACCTTAATCGGATTCTTATTGAAGGCTTGATTAACCTTAACTTCAGCTGCTGTTTCGCAATCCCCCTGACTGAGGAAGGTTTGATACAAACTCTCTCTAGCTGCCTCAGGAGAGCGGTCCAAGAGGGCTTGTTCCTTAGCGATAGCAGCTTCTTCAGTATCTTTTTGCGTTGACACACTGACATATTCGCCACCTGCCATCGAAAAGGCACCGGCAAAAATCGCTGACAAGGCAGAAATCAAGATGAACCAGATGTTTGATGTCGCACTGGCCACACCGATAACCACTCCCGCAATGGAAATGATACCATCATTAGCCCCCAAAACACCAGCTCTTAAAATATTTAAACGTTCTGCAAAATTCTTATCTTCCAATTCTCTTACTCCTTATTTAGAATGATTCTAAAAAGTATTATAGCAGTTATTTAGAATGATTACAAATAAGAAGTTTGAAAAGTAGAATTTTTAAGGTTTACTCCAGTCACACGCAAACTCCAAAGCTAATAAAGCTACCTTGTCCTTTTCATCCAAGTCCATATGATTCATCAAGTTACGGGCATCCCAATTACCTTCAGAAAGGTGGTCCGCAGCATAGAAGAAATGGCAGATGTCAACACCTCTAAACTTTGCTAAAGCTGCAACTGCAGAGCACTCCATATCCACACAAATGGCCCCTGCTGCCTTTCGAGCTTTGAGTTTAGCACTCGTCTCACGGTAAATACCATCAGTTGTCCAGACCTTGCCTTCCTTATGAGGAATCTGACGCTCATTGAGATAGGAACGAAAACAATCTAAAACACCCACATTTACCGCAATCTCATTGCTAGCTTCCACATAGTGAAAACTCGTTCCTTCATCTCTAAGAGCATGACTAGGGATAATAATAGAAGTCTCTTTAATATCTTCATCAAGCACCCCACAAGTCCCAAAGAGCACCAGTTTATCAGTTCCCAAAGCAAAAATATCCTCTAAAATAGCCACACAGGCAGAGGCACCTACAGGTGCATTAAAAAGAGCCAACTCCTGCTCATCAATAACAAGCTTATATATCGGAATAGCCACATTCGCCATGGACGTTTCATAGATAAGTTCATGAGGAAACATCTCAAGCATTCGTTGAAAGGTCGAACGAGAAAAACAGGATACAGCTATTTTAGGAAACCCCTCAAGAGGCTCATTCAAGTCCTCGGGATTGATAATCGCTTGTCTATTATCATCAAATTCAGTTAGTAGCATACGTGACCTCCTTAGTTTTAGGACCCATTATAACACCAAAAAAATCAGACCAAAAAGAACGGTCTGATTCTATCACTATTTATTCTTCATTCTCCAAATCGTCCAGCTGTTTTTCAAGACGCTTTCTCTCATATCTTCCTAGTGCAACGAGAGCCCAATTCATCAAAAAGACAAAGGGAACATACAACATATAAGTAATTGGCCAAGCCATGAGATATCTAGGATCCAGGGGATTATTATGATAGACATTGTGGTTGAACCGATAGTTAGCTGACATTATCATAAGGGTGATAAGCCCAGTCACCAGTAAACAACCTAAGACTGTCATTCCAGAACCCCCAAATGTGTTAACACTAAGTCGTTCAGATCTATAAATAGACCAAATCCATGCTATCAACATTGGAAAGGCCAAGTAATTAGAGGTGATGACCCCCTTGTTAAAGAAGGAGCTATAGACCAAGCATGCAAGTGTCCCTGCAATCATTATGTAATAGCATTCGGCAGCAACTTTATTAGTTAGAGCTTCTTCGCGTTCATCTGTAACCTCATTATTAATTAGTTTGAATTTCATCATCTTTACTTCCTTCCTAATTCTCCCAAAACAGTTGATCCAAGGTCCTGTCCAGTGTCTTGCAAATGGCAATGCATAAGGCTAGGCTGGGATTGTACTTTCCGGCTTCAATCAAACCTATGGTTTGTCTTGTTGCACCTACAGCTTCTGCCAAGTCACCCTGGGTCATATCATGCTCTACTCGAGCTGCTTTTAAACGTAAATTCTTTGCCACATGCCCCTCCTTTCACATCATATCTGATATTATCGTCGACATCAATTAGATTCACCATCTGTTTTCATCTTAATTATACACTATATATTTCTAATTGCAATATATATATGTCATTATTTTAGAAATAAATTGCAAAATAAAAAACCTGAAGATTGCTCTCAGCTTTTTCATCTCATTTTAAACTTAGGCAGGTGTTACATCCAAGCTCTCACCAATAGCCGCAAGGCGTGCGACAACCTCTTCTTGGCTCAAACCATTTTCAGAGACATAGCGATTACGTGGGTGAACACGGCATTCATGTGAGCAGCCACGGAGGTATTTATCTTCATTTTCCTCTGAGGCAAGGATACGACGGTTACAAAATGGGTTACCGCAGTTGACATAGCGTTCGCAAGGCGTCCCATCGAACCAATCCTTACCGACAACGACAGGGTCTACATGGTTGATATCAACGGCAATACGCTCGTCAAAGACATACATCTTACCATCCCAAAGCTCCCCTTGAACCTCTGGATCTTTTCCGTAAGTGGCAATTCCACCGTGCAATTGACCAACATCTTTGTAGCCTTCACGGACCATCCAACCTGAGAATTTCTCACAGCGGACACCACCAGTACAGTAAACAACCACGCGCTTATCCATGAACTCTTCTTTATGGTCGCGAACCCATTGTGGCAATTCACGGAAATTGCGAATGTCTGGACGAATGGCTCCACGGAAGTGGCCAAGGTCATACTCATAGTCGTTACGTGTATCGAGGACAATAGTGTCCTCATCTAAAAGAGCGTCTTTAAACTCTTTTGGTGACAAGTAGGCACCCGTTGTTTCAAGTGGATTGATGTCGCTGTCAAAGTTATCATCCTCTAAACCAAGGTGAACGATTTCCTTCTTGTAGCGAACAAACATCTTCTTGAAGGCTTGCTCCTCTTCCTCATCAATCTTGAACCAGAGGTCCTCCATCCCTGGAAGGCTTGTGAACGTAGTCCATGTATTTTTGAGTGGTTTCATAGTCACCAGAAACCGTTCCATTGATTCCCTCGTCAGCGACCAAGATACGTCCTTTCAGACCGATTGACTTACAGAAAGCCAAGTGGTCAGCCGCAAATTGCTCAGCATTTTCGATGGGAAGGTATTTATAATAAAGCAATACTCGAATAGGTTTTGCCATTGTATGTCCTCTTTCTTTATGAAATATCTATATCTGTTGTTTGATAGTCAAAGTCAACTTAACTATTATAGCGCTATCAAAGAGGGCTAAGCAATTGATTTGCTTGGAAGTGACTTTTCACAAAAGAAAAAAGGCTGAGCGCCAAATGCCTCAACCTGAGTTTCGTGGGATAGTTTTTCTACAAGATAGTATTACAATTCTTTTTGTAGTGTTCCTAAGATAAGCAGTTGTGTCAGAAAAATCCAGAAAATAAGAACTCCTATATCTACAAGCGAAACGGTTCCATGTCTATAAAAGCTAGCTCTAAGAAGATTCGCAGAAGGGACAAATGGAAGTAGATAATAAAGTTGATCTAGCCAATCTGGAAGACGACTTGCCGGATACATGATAGGTGAAAACATAAGACCAATCATTAAAATAAGCTGAGACATTAGCGTTACAATATTTTGGGAAAATATATAAGCAATTGAAAATCCTAGACTAATCATTGTTAGGCAAATAAGCAACATCACAAAAACAGACAAAATTGACAAATTTAATTGTACAGAAAAGCGAAGACAGCCTAATATAAAAGAGATGAATACACCTGGTAAAATAGCAATTAACCATATACACAGGTCAGCTAAAGAAATTAGAATCCTAGGAATAGGTAAAGCTCGAATATAGTCCACATGACCTTCTGACTTGGCATTGGCTATGACAGGAGATGAAATCGTACAGCCAATAGAAATGACTCCCATTAAAACTGATCCAGAGGCAAGATAGTAAGCAGTTGTTGTGTCCATCTTACCAATTACCAACGGATACCCAAAAAGAAGTGAAACGGACAAAAGCACTTGAGCTAGTGTGAATAGAATGAATAGATTTTTTTGTCGAAGATAGTTCCAACGAAGTAAGTAAAAAAATTGAGTCATATCAGTTAACAAGCTCCTCTTTATAAAGATCGGAAATAGATAATGTTTTCATCTTAACTGAAAGGTTTGAAATAAGCCCTTTTTCTAGACCTTCCTTAACTTGAATGAGTATTCGGGTTAATTCACTTTCTTCAATTTCCATCTGACAAACACAACCATTGACCATCGTAAAATGTTCGAATAGACTTAAAAATTCTTTACTAACAAAATTGAAAGAAATTTTGTAATGATTTTTTATAAGACATTTGGTGTACTGGACCAGATTTTAATAATTTACCATGGTTAAAAAGAGCAAAATTATCCGCATATTTTTCAACCTCTAGTAGATTGTGGGTAACAATGATAATAGTGTGTCCTTTATAAGACAGTTTCTGTAATAATTGCCACTGTTTTTCACGACGTACAGGATCAACATCGTTGGTTGGTTCGTCAAGAAGCATGATATCAGCAGAGCCAATTAATGCCATGGCAAAAGATGTAAGCCGTTTTAAGCCTCCTTGAAAAGATTCTTCCCTTTTTTATCACGGTATTCTACTATTTCCAGATCTGCTAGAAGGTGCTCAATTTCTTTTTGGAGTTCTGAGGTACTTAACCCTCTCATTCTTCCAATCATCTCTAAATTTTGCTCAACAGTTAACTTTTCAAGTGGTGCATACTGTTGTGACATATAACTCATCATTGTTCGAGCTTGTTTACGGTTATGTATAAAAGAAATATCTCCGTAGTGAACATCTCCCTGATCAGGCTTAATAAAACCAATCATTTGCTTTAAAAGAGTTGATTTGCCCGCACCATTATGTCCTATAAGAGCTGTGATTTTTGCAGCTTCTATCTCTAAGAAGATATGGTTATTAGCAAAATGTTGTTTATCAAATGATTTTGTTAGATTTTCAATGGTGAGCGGCTCAAAAGTCATAATTTTATTTCTCCGTATTGAAAGATTTCCCAGCATACTTCATTTTTGATAGGGTTATTGTATAATAACCTTAAGAGAGTCTTATGATTATGTCATAATTGACCATTTTAACGTTATAACTAACATACAGAAATGAGTGAGGAGGTTTTCAATGTTAAAAGTTGCTATTTGTGATGACTCTGATAGAGATGCTAGCCAATTAGAACATTATTTACTTTCTTATGATAAATTTCCTCTAGAAACAAAACTTTATACAAATCCACAAAAACTCTTAAATCAGCTGACGCCAGACATCCACTGTGTCTTTTTGGATATCAATATGCCAGGAATCAATGGAATTGACGTAGCACAAAAGATTAGAAAATTTAATCCTTTCATTCCTATTATTTTTGTGACAAGTTATCGTGATTATATGGAACAAGTCTTCGAAGTTCAGACTTTTGACTATATCGTAAAACCGATAGAACCTCAAAAGTTAACGAAAGTATTGGATCGTATTTTGCGCTTTTTGGATATAGGCCAAGCACTTTTTACCTTCTCATTTGGTAAACACAATTACTCTGTCCCTTCAAGCGATATTGTATTTTTTGAGAAAGATAAACGTTCAGTATTTATATACACAAAGACAGGTACCTACAAGTCTCTACTAAAAACAAAAGAGATTTTGGAAAAACTCCCTAATTATTTTATTCAAATTCATGCTTCCTATATTTTAAACCCCAAATACATCAAAGACTTTGATTCAAAAACAGTTACTATTTTACTAAATGGGACTGAAGAACACCTACTCCCAATTAGTAGAAAGTTTCAGTTTTCTTTTAAAGAAAAGTATTACAGCTATCTCAGTGAAAGGCATTTTTAATGTTAGTAGGATTACGAATAATCAGTATCTTGTACGATTTATTTCTAGCAAGCATGTTATTTTATAGACCATTCTCTAAAATCAATATGAAAAAGAAGCCTTTAGTAGCCCTTTTTTTCATATTGATTTTTCATGGGGAACTCGTGTTCCTATTCTCTGAAAGTCGTATTTTTTTGGGTCAGTAATCTCCTTCTAAACATTTTAGAATACTATCTAATCGGCCTCAATTTTGATTATCCTATTCGCCAGTCTTCCTTTTGGATTCTTTTACAAACTAGTCTAAGTTTGTTAGCAGGGGCTGTCCTAAACCAAGGAATCCAACTAATTTTACCTTTAGGGGAATTATCAAAAAATTTAGAAGCTATTAGTTTGTATCTCGGAATAAGTTTCTTCTTGTCTACAGGAATAACTCTTATTTTACGAAAGCTTCTTCTGTCCCATCAAAGGCTTCGTATTGCTACTTCTAAGGGAAACTGGCTTTATCAGTTTATCGTGCCTCTTTTATCTATTTTCTTTGCTTTTACAATATCTGCCATTCAAGGAGGGGTATTTGGAGCTGATTACCTTTCAATCATCTCTCTCTCATCTCTTTATTTTAATCTGTACCTTGCTCGTCAACAGCAGCAATATTACCAAAAGTCAATTGGAAAAATGAACAGCTACAGTTTCAAGTTCGAGAAATACAACAATCTCAAGAAGAGTATCAACGTACTAACTAAAGCCTTCGGCAATGACTTAAAAAATAAACATTTAACATCTTTTATCGCTTTAGAGAAAAATCCTGAAGAGGCAAAAGATTATCTTTATTCATTAACAGATAGTATAGTAGGTGAACAAACTTTCTACTTCTTAAAAATCAAACTATTAATTTTTTAACTTAATCAAAAACTACATCATTTAAAAGATGAGATAGAAATGGAAATTGATTGCTTTGTACCACAAGAATTATCTATTCAACCAGATATTTTAGCTGTTATATTAGGAAACTGCCTAGACAATAGTATTGCAGCTTGTCTCAGACTACCAAATAAAGAAAGAAACTTATCACTTAATATCCGATACTTTCAACAAAATCTTTTTATCAAAATTAGAAATAATTTTGATGAGAAAGAAAAATCTACTCGTAAATCCCGTCAAAAAGATGGCTGGGGGTTGCGAAATATTGATGCTCTTGTTCAAGAATATCAAGGTAATATCAAACGCTTTATTAAAGATGGACAATATCAAATTAGAGATTTTATTACCAATAAAAATAGGGACTATTCCGACTAAAGAACTTTAGGTAATTGATGAAAAATGAGTCATAATTAGGTAACGTAAATATTTGAGGTCAAAATCTATATTATATTTATTCATTAATAAACAGGTTGAGTAGCATTAGCTCAACCTGTTTTTTTCTATACTCGCATCTTTTTGACTTATGTATTATCTTACAATTTCGCAGCGGCTGCCTCATCTAGGATAAGAGTCACATCTGGATGATTTTGTAGGACACTAGCTGGGACTTCCTCTGTCACAGGACCCTTGACCATCTTGAAAATGGCATCTGCCTTCTTGTCACCATAGGCAAACAAAATAATCTTCTTGGCAGCCATAATGGAAGCAATCCCCATTGAAATAGCCTTTGTAGGGACTTGCTCACGACTGGCAAAGAAACGGCTATTGGCTTCAATGGTGCTGTCCGTCAAGTCAACCACATGGGTTTGACTATCAAAAGGCGTACCTGGCTCATTAAAACCAATATGCCCATTACTTCCGATTCCTAGGATTTGCAAGTCAATGGCATGTTGTGCCAAGACGTCATCGTAATCCTTAGCCGCCTGCTCCAAGTCCTCAGCCATGCCGTCAGGCAAGAAGCTCTCCTTAAATGGCTTAGCATCAAAGAGTCGAGCCTTCATAAAGGCATGGTAGCTCTGCTCATGGTCTGGTGCTAGTCCAACATATTCATCCAAATTGACGCTGTAAAGTTCTGAAAAATCCACGTCACTCTCAACCATCTCTTGGTAAAGGGCGATAGGGGAACTACCTGTCGCCAAGCCCAATGTTTGAGCACCTGCTGCAAGGCTCTCTTTAAGAAGATCAAAGGCAACTTGGCCTCCCTCAACTTGATTCTTAACTAAAATCTTTTTCATTCTATTCACCTCGATATTGGTATATACCATTTTCTTTATTATCTCTTTTTTTAACCTTTTTGTCAAGCGCTTTCACTCAACTCCTTTAATGACGGTCGTCCTATATCGTGCTATAATAAAAAGGCTGAACATTTTTAAACGAGGAAAGAAATGAATACAAACGATTTTGATTTTGAATTACCAGAGGAACTGATTTGCCCAAACCCCATTGGAACAACGTGACGCCTCTAAACTCTTGGTCATTGATCCTGTAACCAAGGAAATGACTGATACCCACTTCGACCACATCATTGACCAGCTTAACCCTGGCGATGCCTTGGTCATGAACAATACGCGCGTGCTTCCTGCCCGTCTCTACGGTGAAAAGCCTGATACTCACGGCCATGTGGAATTTCTCCTTTTAAAAAACTACCCAAGGGGATCAATGGAAGTTTTAGCCAAACCAGCCAAACGCCTTAAAGTAGGTGCTAAAGTTAGTTTTGGTGATGGACGCTTGACCGCCACTGTGACTGAAGAACTAGATCACGGTGGCCGAATCGTAGAATTTAGCTACGACGGTATCTTCCTTGAGGTTTTGGAAAGCTTGGGTGAGATGCCATTGCCACCTTATATCCATGAAAAATTGGAAGACCGCGACCGTTACCAAACAGTCTATGCCAAGGAAAATGGCTCTGCCGCTGCACCAACAGCTGGCCTCCATTTCACACCTGAATTACTTCAAAAGATTGAAGCTAAAGGCGTAAAATTGGTCTACCTCACCCTCCACGTTGGACTGGGAACCTTCCGACCTGTTTCTGTCGATAATGTCGACGAACATGAAATGCACTCAGAATTTTACACCCTCAGCCAAGACGCTGCCGATACACTCAATAGTGTCAAAGCCGCTGGAGGGCGCATCATTGCAGTGGGAACAACCTCTATCCGAACACTGGAAACTATCGGCAATAAATACGATGGTCAACTCCAAGCCGACTCAGGCTGGACCAATATCTTTATCAAACCAGGCTACCAATTCACAGTCGTAGATGCCTTTTCAACCAACTTCCACCTTCCAAAATCAACCTTGGTCATGTTGGTTTCAGCCTTTGCTGGCCGTGAATTCGTCCTTGATGCCTATAAATACGCCGTACAAGAACGCTACCGCTTCTTCAGTTTCGGAGATGCCATGTTCGTCACACGACGTGCTGAGAAATAAATATTGATTTTGAGACTTTTCCCTATAAGGAGAAGTCTTTTTTATTAATCTCCACATTCAGAAAAAAATCCATCAGTTATGAACTGATGGATTTTCTGGTTACTTCTCCGCAAACTGGCTATTATACAAGTTGTAATAGAAGCCTTTATCTGCAAGGAGGGATTCATGGTTCCCTTGTTCGATGATTTGACCATCTTTAAGGACCAAAATCTTGTCTGCCTCTTGGATAGTTGACAGACGGTGAGCGATGACAAAGCTTGTTCGACCTTGCATAAGAGTCTCATAGCTTTTTGAATCAAGAGTTCCAGACGGGTATCAACCGATGAGGTCGCCTCGTCCAAAATCAAGATTTTAGGATCAGCCAAAAGCGCACGCGCAATAGTCAAAAGTTGCTTTTGTCCTAGTGAGATGTTACTTGATTCCTGGTTCATTTCCATGTTGTAACCACCAGGTAGTGTACGGATAAAGTGGTCCACATTGGCTGCCTTAGCGGCTTCAACAATTTCCTCGTCAGTCGCATCAAGATTACCAAAGCGAAGATTTTCCTTGATAGTTCCTTCAAAGAGCCAAGCATCCTGAAGCACCATACCAAACTGTTTACGATAATCTTGACGTGATAAGTTACGGATATCATGACCGTCAACCGAGATAGACCCGGCAGTCACATCATAGAAACGCATGAGGAGGTTGATAATCGTTGATTTTCCGGCACCGGTAGGACCGACAATGGCCACCATTTCACCAGGATTAACCTCAAGATTAAAGTCACGAATCAAAGGTTTATCAGCCACATACTGGAAGTCCACATGCTTAAAGCTAACTTGGCCAGTCAAATCTCCCTCTAGCACTTCAGTAGCATCATTAGCCTCGTCTGGTTCATCCATCAGTTGGAAAATACGGTCCAAGGAAGATTTAGCACTTTGCAATTGTCCAGCCAACTGAGTCAAGTTCTGAATAGGTTGGTTAATCTGCCAAACGTACTGAACAAAGGCCTGCATATTACCAATCGTCAGACGACCAGCCAAGACTTGCAAACCGCCTAGAACAGCGACAATGAGATAGGTCAAGTCAGATAAACCGTTAAGAACCGGCATCATGAGTCCTGAAATGAAATTAGCCTTAAAACCTACCTTCTGAAGGTCTTCCGTGATTTCTTTAAAATCATCCAAGGATCTATCCTCACGGCCAAATAGCTTAAGCACATTGAAGCCGGTCAGATTTTCTTGAACAAAACCATTAAGAGTACCCAGGGCATCAGCTTGTTGTTTGAAGTAGGGCTGAGACTTACTCATGATATAGCGGGCACCAAAGAAAGTAATCGGAATAGTGATGACAACTATAGCTCCCAATTGAAGATTAAGGTAAAGCACTGTTCCAATAACCAAGGCTAGAGTAAAGACGGCATTAACAACTTGCAAGAATGACTGTTGCAAAGCGTTAGATACTGTCTCGACGTCACTAGTAAAGCGGCCCAAGAGGTCCCCAAACTGGTGCTTATCAAAGTATGACACTGAGGTACGATTGATTTTCTCGGTCATCTCATTTCGCATATCTTGAACCGTTGCTTGCACAGCATTGGTCATGAAATAGTTGGAATAGTAGGCAGCCAACTCATAAATAAGACCACGCAAGAGATAAACAACCAGAACCCAACCAACATAGTAAACGTTAATATGAGCACCTTCGACACCCTTCATGATGGCCAGCGTATTTTTAGTCAACTCGGTAATAGCTAAACCAATGACCACTGGCTCAAGGACACTCATGATAACACTAACAATTTTCAGGAAAATGGCTAGGTAAAGTGGGAAACGATAAGCCTGCAAGTAGGACCAAAGGCGGCCAAAACTTGAGGAATGACTTGTTTTCATTTTATTTTTCTTCATTTTGACCTCCTTCTAGTCTTCCGTAAGACTCTTTTGATTCAATTGTGAATTAGCAATTTCACGGTAAATCTCATTGCTTTCCATAAGCTCTTCATGACGACCTCGACCCACGATTTCACCCTTATCAAGAACGATAATCTGGTCTGCATCCATGATAGTACCCACACGTTGAGCCACAATCAAGACTGTCGCATCCTGGGTCACTTCTTTCAGACGGCGACGCAAGGTCGCATCAGTCTTGTAGTCCAAGGCAGAGAAGGAATCGTCAAAGATGTAAAGGTCGGGACGTTTAACCACCGCACGTGCAATCGACAAACGCTGCTTCTGTCCCCCAGAAAGGTTGCTACCACCCTCAGCCAAGTGAGAATCGTAGCGTTCTTCCTTACTGTCAATGAATTCCTTAGCTTGAGCGACATCCGTAGCTTGATTCAATTCTTCATGACTGGCATTTTCCTTACCATAACGGATATTTTCACCGATGGTTCCTGTAAAGAGCAGGGCTTTTTGTGGAATAAAGCCAATCTTACGACGAAGAGCCTTAAGATTATAGTCACGAACATCCACACCATCAACAAGAATGCGTCCAAGTGTCACATCATAAAAGCGTGGAATCAACTGCACAAGTGATGATTTTCCTGAACCCGTAGATCCGATAAAGGCAATGGTTTCACCTGGTTTAGCCTTAAAGGAAATATTGTGTAGGACAGGACTCTCAGTTTCACCAGGATAAGCAAAGGTCACATTGTCAAACTCCAAATATCCCTTAGTCTCAGTCTCTGTCACCCCATCTTCATTTGGATTAATAGAAATAGGCATGTCCATAATTTCCTGCAGACGTTCACTAGATACCGCCGTACGAGGATACATGGTAAAGAGGTTGGCTAGGAAAAGGAAAGACAATAGCGCATGGAAACTGTACTCAATAAAGGCTACCAAATCACCGATTGCCAAAGTCCCAGAACCTAATGGCTCAAGGGCAAACCAAACAATAGCCACAATCATGGCGATGATAATTTGCACAAAAAGTGGCTCAGTCAAACCAGTTAATTTAAAGAGTTTGTTTGAATTATCCGCATAGACAGCATTTTCAGAAGCAAACTTCTTCTCTTGAAAATCTTCTCTAGCGAAAGCTCGGATGACACGAAGTCCAGTCAGATTTTCACGAGCATACTGGTTAATCTTGTCAAGTGTTGCCTGTTGCTTCTCAGAAAGCGGACGTGTTTTTACCGCTACATACCAGACTACTACGGCTAGGAAAGGCAAGGAAATTGCTACAATCCAAGCCAAAGATGGACTTGTCGTTAAAATCAAGAAGACACTGGAAACCATCATCAGAGGAGTAATGACACCCATCTTTAAAATCTGTTCTGCAAATTGCATGAGGACAAAAGCATCCGACGTGATACGAGTCACCAAAGAGGATACCCCAATCTGCTCGTACTCATGGTGGGAATACTCCTGAAGCTTAGCATAAATGTCATTACGCATGACCTGTACCATAGTAGTGGTCAACTTACCAACCGCATAGGACAGAAGTATACGACCAACAATCCCAGTCAAAACTACACCAAACATGACCCAAGCATAAGCGTAAAGCTTATCAACATCACCACGGTTTATTCCCTCATCAATCATTCTGGCAAGAACCGTCGGCAGACCTAAGTTAGCAATAACAAATAAAATAGCCGCCGTAAAATTCATTGCTAGCCACTTAGGATAACGCCTGAGATAAGACCAAATATAAGCCATAAATTTCTCCTTTTCTTTTTTGCATTTACCATGCCTTTAGGATTTTTATAGTTATTGACAACCACTAAAGCCGTTAAAAACACAGAAAAAGGGCGTGACAAGCACGCACATTACCTACATTCTAACAAATGAAAATATTAAAAGCAATAGAAAAAACCAGAGCTGATGCCCTGGTTTCTACCTATAAATAGGATATTTTTATCCTAAAAAAGCGATTATAAGACAATTAAAGTACATCCTTGTAGAGGACATAGTAAACAAAATCCAATCTAAAATAGAAAAATAAAAAAATCTGCCAAAAATAAATTTGGCAGTTTTTTGGTAGGGAACCTAATTAATTCAACGGTTTCTCATAATCGTTTATCGCAATAAAAAACCAGAGCTAGATGCCCTGGTTTGCTTTATTAAGCGACTTGAGTCGTTACCTTATTATTTAATAGAGTAACTGAAGCTCCAGCTTCTTCAAGTTTAGCTTTGATTTCTTCAGCTTCAGCTGCAGCAACACCTTCTTTAAGAACTGATGGTGCACCGTCAACGATAGCTTTAGCTTCTTTAAGACCTTCGCCTGTGATTTCACGTACAACTTTGATAACGCCAACTTTTTTGTCACCTGCAGATGTCAATTCAACGTCGAATGAATCTTTAGCAGCACCAGCGTCAGCAGCACCAGCTGCAGCAGCAGCTACAGGAGCAGCAGCAGTTACGCCAAACTCTTCTTCGATAGCTTTTACAAGGTCGTTCAATTCAAGGATTGAAGCTTCTTTAATTTCAGCAATAATGTTTTCAATGTTCAATGCCATTGTGATTTCCTCCAAATGTGCTTTTTTAATATAACTTTTTTTAAACGTAGCTTAGGCTACGAGTTGTGAAGATGGGCTTACGCAGCACCGTCTTCTTTGCTTTCTGCAACCGCTTTGACAGCGTATGCAACGTTGCAGCACTGGCGCTTGAAGTACAGAAAGGAGCATAGAAAGCATACCTTCTTTGTTTGGAAGTGATGCAAGAGCGTTGATTTCTTCGACTGAAGTGAACGCGCCGTCAACAACACCACCTTTGATTTCAAGAGCTTCTGCGTCTTTAGCAAATTCGCTAATAACTTTCGCTGGTGCGATAACATCTTCGTTTGAGAATGCTACTGCAGATGGACCAACGAAGAGTCCTTTAAGGTCTTCAAGACCTGCTTCTTCAGCTGCACGAGTCAAGATTGAGTTTTTTGATAACTTTAAATTCAACGCCTGATTCACGAAGATTACGACGAAGAACTGTATCTTGGTCAACTGTAAGTCCACGAGAGTCAACAACAACGATAGATGCTGCAGCTTTCATTTTCTCAGCGACAATCGCAACCTGTTCAGCTTTCTTAGCAATAATAGCTTCACTCATTAGTAGGTTTTACCTCCGATTTTTATTTTTGGGCTAGGCACAAAAAAAATCGTACCTAAACCTAGACACGAAAGTACAATACGTTACAAAAAAATAGTTACGTTTTGTGCCTCGGTTGGATGTTTATGAGTTTAACTCCCCAACTGTCTTAGGTCAGTTTTTTCAAACCTCATTTATAATATCATGACCTAAATCAGACGTCAAGAAAAAAATGCAAATTTTTTTATTTTTTTCTCTATCTTTTTTTAAAAGCATAAAACCTCTCAAAATCCAAAGATTTCAAGAGGTGATGTCTAATCATATCTAAGAGCTTCGATAGGATCGAGTTTTGAAGCTTTATTAGCCGGTAGGAGACCAAAGATAATCCCTACAGCTGCTGAGAAGGCTATGCTTCCCATGGCTACACCAAGAGAAACCGTCGCTTTAAGATCCATAGCACTTCCAATCGGCCCAACAACTAGGGCAGCAAAACCTAGCCCAATCAAACCTCCCAGGATTGTCAAAACCATGGACTCGATCAGAAACTGAGTCAAGATTTTACGACGTGTGGCGCCTAAAGCCTTACGAAGCCCAATCTCTCGTGTCCGCTCAGTTACTGAAACCAACATGATGTTCATAACACCGATTCCACCAACTAAGAGTGAAATCCCAGCAATAGCTCCGACAACGGTGGTAATGGTTCCAAAGATTGTGTTGACCTGATCTAGGGCCGAGCTCATGTCTGCTGCCTTGTACTCCCCATTATCATCTTGAGCCAACTGGGTCAAGCGTTTGGCGGCAGCCTTAGCGACACTACTACTATTTTTCACATCGGTCACATGGAAAAAAAATCTGACCAATAGCATCGGTATTATTTTCAGCTGCTAACTGGGTATTGGCCACAAGAGCTGTTCCAATTTCACCATAGGCACCGATTGCTGTGTCTTTATTCTTATAAACACCAATCACACGATAATCATTTTTCCCAATAGTAACCACTTGGTTAAGGGCATCCTCATTCGTCTCAAAGAGTTTTTTAGCCACCATCTGATCAATGACAATGACTCGTGAAAAGTTTTTATAATCATTGTCTTGCAAGGAACGTCCTGTCAACATCTCTAACTTTTTAGCTTTAAAGTAGCCCTGGCTGGCACCTGTGATATTAACATTCTTCACAGTCTTTTTCTGGAGGGAGATAGAGGAAGTTAGGCTGTTGGTCACAAAATAACTATCGATACCAGGCGTCTGCCTAGCCACTTGCTCCAACCAAACTTCTTTAACCGGTTTGGTCGGATGTGACAGGTCCGCATAGGCAGGATCTAGCTCCTCACCCTTGGCTTCATAGTAGACTTGAACAGTATCCTTATCACCTGTCACACTATCGGTAACACTCTGACGCATCCCATTTCCTAGACCCATGATAAGTACTACCGCAGCAACACCAATGATAATCCCCAACATGGTCAGGAAGGACCGCATCTTGTGAGAACGAATAGAACTAAGAGCAAATTTCCAATTTTCCATTCTTACCTCCTAGTCTATCCGAACACTGTCCGTTGTGTCTTGGGTGATTTCCCCATCACGGATGACAATCTTACGTCGGGCATAATCCGCAATCTCAGGTTCATGGGTAACCATGACAATGGTCTTCCCTTCTCGGTTTAGCTGGGTTAAGAGATCCATAATCTGGGTTCCTGTCTTGGTATCAAGCGCACCCGTAGGTTCATCCGCCAAAATGATTGCCGGATCGTTAGACAATGCACGCGCAATAGCCACCCTCTGCTTCTGTCCACCAGACAGCTCTGACGGCAAATGATGGCTACGATCTGACAAGCCGACTTTTTCCAAGAATTGCTCTGCCCTTTGCTTACGTTCACGTGGCGATTTCCCCGCATAAATCAAGGGAAGCTCTACGTTCTTTTGGGCACTTAACTTTGGCAAGAGAAAAAACTGCTGAAAGATAAAGCCATCTGGTCATTTCTTACCTTGGCCAGGCGGTTTTCAGAGAGATCAGCCACATCCTCGCCCTCGAGTTGATAGGAACCTGTAGTTGGTTGATCAAGAAGTCCAATAATATTCATGAGAGTTGATTTACCTGAACCAGAAGGGCCCATGATTGCCACGAAGTCACCTTCTTCAACTGATAAGTCAATTCCCTTAAGGACCTGCAAGGACTCCTGACCATTTTTGAAAGACTTGGTGATGCCTTTTAAGACCATAAGTGCTGGCTTAGTCACTAGACCTCACCTCTTCTCCACTAGTGTCTTTTGATTTTTTGCTATCGGCATCCATCACATCTTTTAGGGTTTCGCCATCCTTAAAGGATTTATCTGCCCTTTGGGTGATAAACTTTTTCGACCTTCTTTAAGTCCTGAAGCAATTTCCTGTGCTTGGCATCCGCATTGCCAAGTTTGACCTTGACTTGCTTGATTTTCTGAGTTTCATCATCGTAAACCCAGACATAGTTGTCAGAGCCTTTCTTAGTCACAGCAGTTACAGGAACCAACAAGGCATCATCATCTTTTGTCACTTCAAGTGATACATTAAAACCTTGCTTCAGTTTTCCGATTGGACTGGTCAATTGAACCTTGTATTCATACTGAGAACCTGACTGACCTGAGTTGCCAGATGTCCCCGTTGACTGGTTGGCATTTTGCTTAGGATAATTGGAAACGTAGCTGACTTTCCCCGTCCAAGTTTGGTCTGGGTATACTTTGGAAGTAATCTTGACCTTTTGCCCCACTGAAATATTTGGAATGTCATATTCTGTTAAGGTTCCTTGAATCTCAAATTGGCCTTCACTTGTCACATGAACTAGGGTTTGGCTCTCTTTTGAAGCAGGGTCCACAGAGTCCGCGACTTCTACGACTGTTCCATTAGCATCTGAAACAATCACTGTTTGGTTGAGAACATCTTGTGCCTTTTCTAGCTCTGATGCTGCATTGGCAATGGCATCATTATAATCTTGCAAGGTTTGGTAATTACTTGCCTCGGTTTGCTGACGCTGTTGAGGACTAACGGTAGTTGTCGAATCATCCTCATCCGAATCACTACTTGTTTGTGCTGAAGCCGCAGGAGCCGTCCCATACTGTTGGAAATAATTACGGTCACGAACTGCCTTATTATAGGCACGGCTAGCCGTATCATAGGCTGCTTGGGCAGAGGTACTGTCGTATTGGACCAGTTGCTGACCAACGCTAACTTCCTCACCAACAGAGACTGTCACAGTGGCATTTCGTCCAATGGTATTATCAAAATAAACGTACTGTTCTGACTGAGCCTTCACCATGCCAGTCAGAAGGGTGGACGAGGCCAACTGCCCCTTGGTTACCTTACTCGCTGTAGGGGACTCAGAAGCCTTATCATTCTTGCCACCACCTGCAAAAAGGTTAAAACCTAGGACCAAAAGGACAAGGAAGCCAATTCCTCCAATGATCCAAACTCTTTTTTTATTTTTAAATAACTTTGGACTGATTTTCTTTCGCATAAGTCTCTCTTTTCTTTTGTATCACATAAATAAAACAATTGTAATACTTTTAACTTTCTGTGTCAATGGCCTTCGCTTAAATCCATGACACCATAGTGCAGCTTTTGATTGGGACGAATCTGACGTTCAAACCCAAGTTCCTCAAAAACGGTATCTCGAAAATGCGCCTTGATGATAATTTTTCTCGTGCGACACGCTTAGCCTCATTTAACCATTCTTCTGTCAGACGGCTGCCATTGGCCAAAGGTTTGATAGCTTGTAGATTTTCCGATTCCTTGATAGTCTCTGAAAACATAGGATCAGCATAAATGATATCAAAAGAGTGATCAGCCTGAGACTTCAAAAGGATAAGCTATCGCTCTTAATGGTCTTAATAGACCGCATCGCTTTTCAAGCTGCTTGTCATCTGTCTGATAAGTGGCCAGACCACGAGAAACCACCTGAAAAATCACTTCTTGACTCTCAAGGGCAGTCACCTTATTTCCCGCTGTCGCCATAACTAGACTATCGGAAGCCAGACCCATGGTCGTGTCGAGAATAGACTTGCTAGACGAACCCAAAAGATTAACTAGAGCATCGTGTGGTGCCTTAATCCTAAGAACAGCTGTATCTGGATGAAAGGATAGCTCACTGCCATCCTCGTTGACAAAAGACAGTCTGTTTTTATATAGAAGATAAAAAGCACCAAATCGCTCTAAACATTTTGCCAAGGATAACTTGCGACGAGGCTGGTAGTCAGCTCCTAACTCGTGTGCTAGTTCTTGGGCACGCGCAATCAAGGCCTCATTTTCACGTAAAGATGTGGTAATAATCATGTTACTAGTATAGCAGAATCTTAGGAAACAAAACCATAGTCTTAGCTTTCATTTTTAACTTCTTAGCTTACATTTGTGTAAGAAAAAGCCCCAGTAAGGCTGAGACTCAGAACATAATTAAACTATTTTAATATGAAATAGATTTTGCGAACCTAGTAAGC
>OIEK01000172.1_pt1 | contig 22789 bp, 27 predicted proteins | sample 1581821 | NCBI WGS metagenome assembly OIEK01 (sample SAMN03281017, study PRJEB24777) | human gut metagenome | isolation source: fecal sample PR221 from 1 month old male Chinese infant, caesarean... | reverse complement strand
CAATCCGGAAACCAAACTTATGCAGCTGCTCGATGTTGTACATGCTGCTTTCTGCGTTAGAAAACGCCTGCTCCTCGGTGATCTCAAGAATGACCGCCTGCGGGGAGATGTGATAACGCTTAAACAGCCAGTGTGATCAAATCCAATCGAAGTACAGATGACAAGCTCTGGCGAAAGAACATTGGTCGAATCAAGTCGTCCCCCAATCCCAGCTTCAATGATAGCCATATCAACCTGTTTAAGGTCGAAGTAGAGGAACATGAGTAAGGTGACCAATTCAAATTCTGTTGGTCGGTCAAAATCAGTGTGCTCCTCTAAATCATTGAGAAGAACCTGAGCTTTCGCGACAAGGCTAATCAAATCCTTATCAGGAATTTCTGTGCCATTAATACTAATACGTTCGTTGAAGCGAGTAATATAAGGGGAGGTGAAAGTCCCGACCTGATAGCCTGACTTTGTTAGGATATTTTGTAGGTAGCTAGTTGTTGACCCCTTACCATTGGTCCCGACAATATGTACCGTTGGATAGTGAGACTGGGGATCTCCAGCTTGTTTCAAGAGCCAACGCATACGTTCGAGTTGAGGGCGACGGCCATTGCCCTTGAAAGAATGGATAAAATTTAGAGTTTCTGTATAGTTCATAGGATTATAGAAAAAAGGCAGGGTTTCCTAGCCTTTTACATGTCTTAGTTAGAAGCGGCGTCACCAGTTGTTGCGCCACCAGTAGTCGCATTGCCAGATGTTGTGTCTGCAGTAGCTGCTGATGAAGAGGTAGTCGTATTGCCACCCGTTGTTGTATCTGCAGATGACGAATAGGTGTTAGTTCCTGCTTGGCTACTTGTTTCTGTTTCTGAATCAGTCGCATTGCCATAACTAGATGAAGTAGCGCTTGATTCTTGAGTCTTATTATTGCCTTCTTTGATGACTACAGTTGATTGATTGGCTGATGAATCAGAAGTGTCCTTATTTTTAGAGGCTGTGAAATTCATGATGGTGATTGAAGCCACGATGATTGACAAAATTGTCCCGACGGCAGTGAGGACTTTTTGGAAGGCAGTGAAGCCTTTTGTAACGTGTTCAGTCACCTTTGGGGCAGATTTTTTTTCTTCTTTTGATGAATGATTACGGCGTGAGTTAATTTTCAGACATGATGCTCTCCTTAAAAATATTTCGTACTTTCTATTATATGATTTTCTCGCAAAAATTGCTAAAAAAAATTATGCTATAATAAATAGTAAATAAAAATCGAGGAAAAATCATGATTTATTTTGATAATTCGGCCACGACGGTGCCTTATCCAGAGGCACTTAGAACCTATCAAGAAGTGGCTACTAAAATTTTTGGGAACCCATCCAGCCTACACCAATTAGGAACATCTGCGACACGTATTTTGGAGGCTTCTCGTAAGCAAGTTGCGGAACTCATTGGAAAATCAGCCGATGAGATTTTCTTTACGTCTGGAGGAACCGAAGGTGATAACTGGGTCATCAAAGGTGTAGCTTTTGAAAAAGAGCCTTACGGCAAACACATCATTGTTTCTGATATTGAACACCCAGCGGTAAAAGAATCTGCCAAATGGCTTTCAGAGCATGGTTTTCGAGGTGTCTTATGCACCAGTAAATGAGCAAGGGTTTTGTGGATGTTGAAGCTCTTGCTGGATTATTACGCCCTGACACAATCTTAGTTTCGGTTATGGCTGTTAATAACGAAATCGGATCAATCCAACCTATTCAAGCCATTTCAGATCTTTTGGCCAATGAGCCTACGGTATCTTTCCATGTGGATGCTGTCCAGGCTATTGGGAAGATTCCTGTATCGTCATATTTAACCGACCGTGTAGATTTTGCGACTTTTTTCTGGTCACAAGTTTCATGCTGTTCGTGGTGTCGGTTTTGTCTACAAAAAGGCAGGAAAAAAGATTACGCCGCTCTTAACTGGTGGTGGTCAAGAAAAAGATTTTCGTTCAACGACTGAAAATGTTGCCGGCATTGCGAGTATGGCCAAGGCCTTGCGCTTGGTAACTGACAAAGAGGAATTTTCTCTTCCTAAAATTGCCAAGATGAAAAAGATTATCTTTGACGAATTGGCTAAGTACGAGGATATTACTATTTTCTCAGGTGAGGGTGAAGACTTTGCTCCCAATATTTTGACCTTTGGAATCAAGGGTGTTCGAGGTGAAGTTATTGTCCACGCTTTTGAAGAGCATCAAATCTATATTTCAACGACATCAGCATGTTCATCTAAGGCGGGTAAACCAGCGGGAACCCTTATTTCTATGGGTGTACCGACTAAGTTAGCTCAAACAGCTGTTCGTATCAGTCTTGATGATGACAATGATATGGGACAGGTGGAACAGTTCCTCACGATTTTCAAGCAGGTCTACGCCAAGACACAAAAAGTGAGATAGCAAGAGTTAATCGACTAAACAATAAAACTAAATTCGAATTTAAAAGGAAAAGGAATGACACTAACATATTCAGAAATTATGGTTCGCTATGGTGAATTGTCTACCAAGGGCAAGAACCGTATGCGCTTTATCAATAAACTTAGAAATAATATTAAAGATGTCCTATCCATCTATCCAGAAGTTAAAGTGACTTTTGATCGAGACCGTGGACATATCTATCTCAATGGTACAGACTACGAGCCAGTAGCAGAGTCTTTGAAGCAAATTTTTGGTATTCAAGCTTTTAGTCCTGTTTACAAGTTTGAAAAAGATGTCGAAGTCTTGAAAAAAGGCTGTTCAAGACATTATGACTGGACTCTATCGTGATGGTCTCACTTTTAAAGTAACTGCCAAACGTAGTGACCATGACTTTGTTCTCGACAGTCGTGAGCTCAATCTTACTTTAGGAAATGCAGTTTTTGATGTATTACCTGACATTAAGGCTCAGATGAAGGGGCCGGACGTCAACCTTAAGGTAGAAATTCGTGCCGAGGCGGCTTATATTTCTCACGAGGAAATCAAAGGAGCAGGCGGTCTACCTGTAGGTACTGCTGGTAAAGGAATGCTCATGCTTTCAGGTGGGATTGACTCACCAGTGGCGGGTTATCTTGCCCTTAAACGTGGCGTGGATATTGAAGCTGTCCACTTTGCAAGTCCTCCTTACACTAGCCCTGGAGCTCTTAAAAAGGCTCAAGATTTGACCCGTAAGTTGACTAAATTTGGTGGTAATATTCAGTTCATCGAAGTACCATTTACTGAAATTCAAGAAGAAATCAAAGAAAAAGCACCAGAAGCTTATTTGATGACCTTGACACGTCGCTTTATGATGCGTATTACTGACCGTATTCGTGAAGAACGCCGAGGCCTTGTGATTATCAATGGTGAAAGTCTTGGTCAGGTTGCTAGTCAGACTATGGAGTCTATGCAGGCGATTAATGCTGTTACATGTACGCCAGTGATTCGCCCGGTTGTCACTATGGACAAGTTGGAAATCATTGATTTGGCACAAAAAATTGATACCTTTGACATTTCCATTCAACCTTTTGAGGATTGCTGTACCATCTTTGCACCTGACCGTCCAAAGACTAATCCAAAAATCAAAAACGTTGAACAATATGAACGTCGTATGGATGTTGACGCCTTGGTTGAACGTGCGGTTGCAGGAATCATGGTGACTGAAATCACACCTATTGAAGAGGCGCAAGACGAAGTGGATACACTTATCGAAGACTTGCTCTAGTCTAGGAGGCTATAGTACTAACATAGTAGTGCTTAGCTGCTACTAGAGTTAGGTATGTCGAAAAAGAAATGTCGATGTTGAACTTTTACCCAGAAAGGAAAATACATGACTGTTTATAACATCAATTTAGGAATCGGTTGGGCATCAAGTGGTGTTGAGTACGCCCAGGCCTATCGTTCTACAATTTTCAAAAACACAGGTATTAAGGCCAAATTTGTCTTTATGGATATGTTCTTGCAGGACAATCTTTCTGATTTGACCCGTAACATGGGGTTTGCGGATGAAGATATCATCTGGCTCTACAGCTATTTTACAGACCTAAAAATTGCTCCAACGACCTATACTGTCAAGGATTTGGAAAAGGAAATTCCATATGACATCACGCGTCGTGAGATTAATGGTAAAGTGGTTAAGCTTTTTTGTGCCAAGGAAGATATCTTCTATGCAGCCTACTTGCGTAAAGAGGGTGAAGATATCGTTCATCGTGTGGAAAAAGTATCGCGTGGTTGCTTAATCCGTAAAGATTTTTACTCCTACACTAAGATGTTCACGGAGTACTACACACCGGTAGACAATAAGGCTCACCTCTATCAACGCCGTTTCTTCAATGAGGATGGTAGTGTTGCTTATGATGAAATTGTTGATGGTAAGGATAGTGTCTTCCGTTTTCCAGATAAGATTTTGTCATCTAAGCATGAATTTATCGCCTACTTCATGTCTCAACTTGGTCTAACTGACCAGGACATCGTCATCTTGGACCGTGCAACTGGTACCGGACAGGCTGTTTTCCGTAACACCAAACCTGCTAAGCTTGGGGTTGTGGTCCATGCAGAGCACTTTAGTGAAAATGCTGTGACAGACAAGACTATTTTATGGAATAACTTCTACGAGTACCAATTCAGCAATGCAGATAAGGTTGATTTCTTCATCACAGCGACAGAACGTCAACGTAGCATTATGCTAGATCAGTTCAATAAATACACACCATTTACACCTCATATCGTAACCATCCCTGTGGGAAGTGTGGATAAACTGAGAAAGCCTGAAGGAGAGCGTAAACCATTCTCTATCATCACAGCCTCACGTTTGGCCAATGAAAAACACGTGGACTGGTTGGCCAAGGCTGTCGTTAAGGCTAAAGAAAGTCTGCCACAAGTAAACTTTGATATCTATGGAACAGGTGCTGAAGAAGCTAAACTTAAGGCCATTATCGAGGAAAATCAAGCTCAGGATTATATCCACCTCAAGGGTCACCAAGACTTAACAGAAGTCTACAAGGACTACGAACTTTACCTATCAGGTTCTAAGAGTGAAGGGTTTGGCTTGACACTTCTAGAAGCCGTGGGATCGGGTCTCGGTATGATTGGTTTTGATGTTCGTTATGGGAACCAAACCTTTATCAAGGATAATGAAAATGGCTACCTCATTCCTCGTTTTGAAAAAGATGATGAGCCTGCTATCGTAGCTGCCTTGGCAGAGAAAATTGTAGCCTTCTTCAATCGCTCAGATTTGGAGCATGTTCATCAAGTTTCTTATGATATCGCCAAAGGCTTTTTTGACAGAGGAAATCGAGCAGAAGTGGCTTAACTTAGTAAAGGAGATGACTAGTCATGATTAATTTATTTGAAAACTATAGTCAGGGTAGTTGGGATCTCCATTACTCACTGATTGTCGCTGGCTATGTGAATACAACAGTTTGTCTTTCAGATGATGGCTTTCTGCCTAGTGATGTGACCTCACCCTACCTTTATTTCACTGGTTTTGACAAGGTTCAAGGTTCTGCACTTTACTTTAATCAGGTCCCTGTGCCTGACTACTGGGAAATTATAGGAACGAATAGCAATGCGGAAATCTTCCGTTTTGACAAAAAACGTGGTCATATTCATTATGCGCATCCTGCTCACCAACGTCTGGTTAAAGCTGTTGACTGGTATGATGAGTCAGGACGCTTGCGCGTGACTGATCGCTACAATAACAAGGGTTACCGTTTCTCACAAACAACCTATAATGTTAAGCAAGAAGCGACCATTACGAGCTATTTCACTCCAGACAACAAGGAAGTTATCGTCATCAACCATTTGACTAAAGACGTTATCTTGAATTGGAAAGACAAGGTCTACATTTTCAAAAATAAATCTGAATTTGTAGTCTTCTATCTTAAAGAAGCTGGTTATGATTTGAGTCGTATTCTATACAACTCACTGGCGACACCTTTCTTGACAACTATGAATCTTCCAAATTCTGGTCAAGACGTTCTCTTCTGGCAAGAGCCAATCACTGATTCAGTTCCTGGGAATATGCGTCTGCTTCTTGAGAGCAACCATCGTCAGACTAAGATTGTTGTACAAGATTACACAGCTTATACGAATCTTCTAAAGTTGGTTAGTCCAGAGCAGGCTTCTCGCGTGGCCTTCCTTGGATTCATGTATCCATTTGCCCGTCAGAACAACTTCCAAAATCAAGCGCTTATCTTGACCAATTCAGATCAGATTGAACATTTGGAAAGTATTGTCAGTGAAGTGCCTACCATGCATTATCATGTTGGGGCAATCACAGAAATGTCAAGTCGCTTGATGGATTTGGCTAAATATAGTAATGTTAGCCTTTACCCTAATATTACAACAGAGCAGGTTAAGCGTCTTTATAAGGAAGCTGATTTCTACTTGGATATTAACCATCAAAATGAAATCTTGTCAGCGACACGTGCTGCCTTTGAAAATAACTTGCTTATCCTTGCCTTTACGAATACTAGTCATGGTCCTGAATATACCGCGCCAAGTAATATCTTCTCACCAATGAATGCTGGGCAATTTAAGCAAACGCTTAAAGAAGCCTTGGGCAACCGTGACTTCCTCAGTCACTTGCTTGATCGCCAACGTGAGCATGCTCATGTAGCAACACCAGAAGATTATAAGAAAGTTATTGGTTAGGAAAATGACATTAGAGGTTTGTAACATTTATCCTCTGACACCAACATTTAAGAAGGTCGCTTCGCTTTATGAAGCGGCTTTTCCTGTGGAGGAGCGTCTCCCACTATGGCAATTATCTTGGAACAGCTTGAAAAGAGGGCAATCTTTCTTGGCCTATTTTGATCAGGAAGTCTTCGTTGGCTTGACCTATGCCATTTATACTGACAACCTGGTCTACCTACTTTTTCTTGCAGTTGAGGAAAGTAAACAATCTCAGGGATATGGCAGTCAGATTTTGGCACAAGTTAAGAAAGAAGCAGGGGTACGACCGTGTGTTCTTACGATTGAACCCATGGATGAGAAGGATGCTTCTAACTGGAATCAGCGCTTAAAACGTTTAGCATTTTATGAGCGAAATGGCTATCAGCTATTGAATCACTTCTATTTTGAAGGGACTGAACGCTATCAAATTTTGACAACGGATAGGAGCCTTTGTTTAGCTGATTTGGAGCAGGATCTAGCTAAGACCTTCTTAGGAAAATATGGTATAAGGGTTGAGTAGGGGAATCATTACTTGGCTAAATGTCAATGAGCAGAATAAGAATAATCAAAATAACTTTTTCTCTTGTCATTAGAGGGAAAAAATGATAGAATTGTAACGTTGACTAAATGCACGTCCTGTGCAACCGCACGACTACTGTTTCCAAGTGGGTTCGTCCCCGCAGTACTAGGCGAGTCTTCACAGAGGGGAAACCTCAGACACATTAAAAATTTTAATAGGAGGTGCATCATGAGCACATACGCAATCATCAAAACTGGTGGTAAACAAGTGAAAGTTGAAGTAGGTCAAGCAATCTACGTTGAAAAAAATCAACGCTGAAGCAGGATCAGAAGTAACTTTTAACGAAGTTGTTCTTGTCGGTGGTGATAAAACTGTAGTAGGTACTCCAGTTGTTGAGGGAGCTACTGTTGTCGGAACTATCGAAAAACAAGGTAAACAAAAGAAAGTTGTTACTTTCAAATACAAACCTAAAAAAGGTAGCCACCGTAAACAAGGTCACCGTCAACCTTATACAAAAGTTGTTATCAACGCTATCAACGCGTAAGTTAGCGACTAATCACTAAGAAAGGACACAATCTTATGTTGAAAACTCTTGAAAACTTGCAACTTTTCGCCCACAAAAAAGGTGGGGGTTCTACTTCCAATGGTCGTGATTCACAAGCTAAACGTCTTGGTGCTAAAGCAGCTGATGGACAAACTGTATCAGGTGGATCAATCCTTTACCGTCAACGCGGTACACACATCTACCCAGGTGTAAACGTAGGCCGTGGTGGTGACGATACACTCTTCGCTAAAGTTGAAGGTGTTGTACGTTTCGAACGTAAAGGCCGCGACAAAAAACAAGTATCTGTATACCCAGTTGCTAAAATAATTAAGCTAAAGTCTGCACTTTTGTGTAGGCTTTTCTTTATGAAAAAAATGGGAGGGATCCTATGCCTTTTAAAATCACTACCAACAAGAAGTGGGGCCCAAGTCTAGCGGATGCTAGTCCAGGTAAGGTGCCAGATGTTGCCCTATTAGAAGGTCGTTATTGCAGCCTTGAACATTTGACGGTTGCAGAGCATTATAAGGACATTTTAGACTTTTACTTTACTAATCAGATCCTTTCTGATTGGACCTATAATGTATGCGGATCTTTGAATCTGAAGAAGCTGTACGTCAGTGTTTGGAGGATTATGAACAATCCCGAAAATCCTTATTTCTTTGCCATCAGGGACAAGGCTTCAGGTAAGGTTCTGGGAACCTTTTCACATTATGGCTATTACACCAAAAAATCGTAGTGTTGAGATGGGGCGAGTGATTTTGGCACCTGCTTTACAAAAGACTCGAGCAGCTACAGAAGCTCAATACCTGCTTATGAAATATGTCTTTGAAGATCTTAACTATCGTCGTTATGAGTGGAAATGTGATAGTCTCAACCGTCCTTCTGCCAATGCTGCCATGCGTTTAGGGTTCACCTATGAGGGGCGTTTTCGTAACCATGCTATCTATAAGGGGCGTAGCCGTGATACGGACTGGTTCTCGATTATTGATAGTGAGTGGCCAGCACTTAAGAAACGATTTGAGAATTGGCTAGCTCCTGAGAATTTTGATGAAAAGGGACAGCAGAAACGTTCTTTGAGGGATTGTTAGCTGGCAATATAAGGGCTCTCTTCTGATGAAGGAGCCTTATTTTAGTAGTCTTAGTCCTAAATCAAATGATCCTACTTTTCTAGTGATTGTTGTTGCTGTCAAAATCAGTCTAAATACTCATTTTTCTGTCAATAATATTCCCATAATAAAGCATATTTATGCTATAATAAAGAGTAATTGTATCAAGGAGAATATGACTAATGGATTTAATTCGCGAAAAAGTATTTGTTAACCGTTACCACTATGATGTTCGTAACCATGAGTGGGAAAAAGAGAATGGTGTTCCTAAAACAAATGTTGAAGTAACTTTCCAGTTGCACAATAAAGATGAAGAAGCTAACAATACGTCTGTTGTAGCTGTTTTGCAATTTATGATTGTCCGTGATGAGTTTGTTATCTCAGGGATTGTTTCTCAAATGGACCACATTCAAAACCGTATCGTCAATGAACCAAAAGACTTCTCACAAGAAGAAGCAGAAGCCTTGGCTGCACCGCTCTTGGATACGCTTCAACGTTTGACTTATGAAGTAACTGAAATTGCCTTGGATCGTCCAGGTATCAATTTGGAGTTCTAAGATGTCTCTTGCAGTTATTACGGATTCATCGGTTAATCTCCCTGCTGAAATTCAGGGCCATGCTGATGTTTATGTTTTAGATATTCCGGTCATCATTGAGGGGCAGCCTTTTGTTGAAGGAAAAAACTTGGATGTCAATCAGGTTTTATGCTCAAATGGCAAACTCTGAGGAACTGCTCAAGACGTCGCAACCTAATCTAGCTGACTTGGATAACTTGCTTATGGAGTTTGAGGAGAAAGGTTATACCCATGTCGTTGGGCTTTTCCTTTCTTCAGGAATCTCTGGTTTTTGGGCTAATAGTCAGTTTTTGATTGAGGACCATGCCAAGTTGAAGATTGCTTTTCCTGATACAAAAATCACAGCAGCTCCTATGGGAGCCATGGTGAGAAACGTTTTGCATTGGTCAGCCCAAGGAATGTCTTTTGAGAATATTTTGAAGAAGCTTGAGGAGCAGGTTGACCAAACGACGGCTTATATTCTTGTGGATGATCTTAATCATCTGGTAAAAGGTGGTCGTTTGTCGAATGGTTCGGCGATTTTAGGAAATCTTTTGTCTATCAAACCTATTTTGAATTTTAATGACGAAGGAAAAATCGTTGTTTTTGAAAAGGTGCGTACAGAGAAGAAAGCTGTGAAACGTTTGGTTGCTCTAGCTGAGGAAAATCGTGAAATGGAACTTAGTATCCTTCACACGAATGCTCCTGAAAAAGCTGAAGATTTTAAAAGACAGCTAGAAGCACAGGGAATTAGTGTTTCAACAGTGGTATCCTTATGTGCCGTAATTGCGACACACTTGGGTGAAGGAGCGCTAGTACTTGGTCTAACACCTAAGTTTACCAAATAAGTACTATCCATCTGGGATGGGGTTTGTCTATGATTAAGATCAATAGAGAGGAAAAATGACATGTCTATTAAAGTTATTGTTGCTGGATTTAAAGGAAGAATGGGTTCAACTGCGGTTGAAATGGTCAAGGGAGATGACGAATTGACTTTGGCTGCCTTGCTTGACCCATTTGCGACAGAAAAAGAAGTGGACGGTGTTCCTGTCTTCACAGATAAAGCGGATTTGGTTGGCTTTGATGCGGATGTCTGGGTGGATTTCACTATGCCAGCCGTTGCCTATGAAAATACTCGTTTTGCTTTGGAGAATGGTTTTGCACCAGTTGTGGGTACCACAGGATTTACTGAAGCACAAATTCAGGAATTGACAGACCTTTCTAAAGACAAATCTATTGGTGGTTTGATTGCACCTAACTTTGCTATTGGTGCTATCCTTCTTATGAAGTTTGCGGCAGAAGCTAGCAAATATTTCCCAGATCTTGAAATCATTGAGCTTCACCATGACAAGAAAAAAGATGCGCCTTCAGGTACAGCAGTGAAAACAGCTGAACTTATTCGTGAGGTTCGCGAAACGAAACATCAAGGTGCTGAGGATGAGGTGGAAACACTTGCTGGAGCACGTGGTGCTGAGTTTGATGGTTTCCGTATTCACAGTGTACGTTTGCCAGGACTTGTGGCTCACCAAGAGGTTATCTTTGGTGCCCAAGGAGAAGGCTTGACCTTGCGTCATGATTCTTATGACCGTATTTCCTTTATGGGTGGGGTTAACCTTGGTATTAAAGAAGTGGTTAAACGTGATCAGCTTGTTTATGGTTTGGAACATTTACTATGAGATTAAGTTATTTGCCTTCTGAGTTTCAGAAGGCTTTACCAATATTAGAGAAGATTAAGGCTGCGGGTTTTGAGGCTTACTTTGTTGGTGGTTCGGTACGAGATGCCCTTCTTAACCGTCCCATTCATGATGTAGACATTGCTTCATCTTCATATCCTGAAGAGACCAAACAGATTTTCGAGCGTACGGTGGATATCGGTATTGAGCATGGGACCGTTTTGGTCTTGGAAAATGGCGGAGAGTATGAGGTGACGACCTTCCGAACAGAGGATGTCTATGTAGATTACCGTCGTCCGTCTAGCGTGTCCTTTGTGCGTTCATTGGAAGAGGATCTTAAGCGTCGTGATTTTACAGTCAATGCTTTTGCTCTTAATGAAAATGCTGAGGTTATCGACAAGTTCAATGGTCTAGCTGATTTGGACAATCGTGTTTTGAGGGCTGTTGGTAAGGCTGAGGAACGCTTTAACGAGGATGCTCTTCGTATCATGCGAGGGCTACGTTTTGCAGCGAGTTTAGACTTTGATATCGAAGAAAAAACTTTTCAGGCTATGACCAGCCATGCCCCACTTCTGGAAAAGATTTCGATTGAGCGAAGTTTCATCGAGTTCGATAAGTTGCTTTTGGCCCCACATTGGAAAAAGGGAATCAAGGCACTTCTAGCGACTAAGGCTTATCAGTACCTTCCGGATTTTCAAGAAACTGCTGAAGAATGGCAGTCTTTTGTGGCAGACTATGTGGAGGACTTTAGATTTACAAGTTCTGAACAGGCTTGGGCGGCAACTCTTTTGGCTCTCAAGCATGATAATCCACGCTCTTTCCTTAAAAAATGGAAGACGTCTGTTAATTTCCAAAAGACAGTTCAGTCCTTGATTGAGATTTTCAATTTCCGTTTGGAGAGAGCCGTGACTAAACAAGATGTTTATCAGTATGGTAAGGAGCTCTTAGAGGCGGCTGAGACTTTGAGACAGGCTCAGGGCTTGGATGTCGATTATGTGCGTATTGCCGATTTGGATGGTCAGTTGCTCATCCATGATAAGCACGAAATCGTTGTGAATGGTGGCACGCTGATGAAGGAGCTAGGCTTCAAGCCTGGTCCGGACCTTGGACGTGTACTTAAAGCCATTGAAAATGCCATCGTTGATGGGAAACTAGCTAATGACAAGGAAGCCATTATGGCCTTTGTTCAAGCGATGAAATAAGTCTACGGACGTTATAAAAATGACACACCGCTACAGAGCATGCGTAGGATCCGTAGCGGTGTTATTTGTAAGAAGGAAGTAAGATGTCAGATTTTATTGTTGAAAAATTAACCAAGTCCGTTGGAGACAAGACGGTTTTTAAAGAGATTTCATTTATTATCCATGATTTGGATCGTATTGGGATTATTGGTGTCAATGGGACAGGTAAGACAACCTTGCTAGATGTTGTCTCTGAGCGTATTGGTTTTGATGGTGATGTGTCACCTTTCACTAAGGCTAATGGCTATAAGATTGCTTATTTGACTCAGGAGCCAGAATTTGATGATAGCAAGACAGTGCTTGATACGGTCTTGTCATCAGACCTTCGTGAGATGGCTTTGATTCGTGAATATGAAACCCTTATGGCAGATTATTCTGAGGAGAATCAGGCTCGCTTGGAGAAGGTTATGGCTGAGATGGATAGTCTAGATGCTTGGTCCATTGAGAGCGAGGTTAAGACAGTCTTGTCTAAGTTGGGATTGTCAGACCTCTCGCAAAAGGTCGGGGACCTCTCAGGTGGTCTTCGTCGTCGTGTGCAGTTGGCTCAGGTTCTCTTGAATGATGCAGATCTCTTGCTTTTGGATGAGCCAACCAACCATTTGGATATTGATACTATTGCTTGGTTGACGAATTTTCTCAAGTCTTCTAAAAAAACGGTACTCTTTATTACCCACGACCGTTATTTCTTGGATAATGTGGCAACTCGTATCTTTGAGCTAGACCAGGCTAATCTGATTGAATACCAGGGGAATTATCAAGACTATGTGCGTCTAAAGGCCGAACAAGATGAGCGAGATGCAGCAGCCCTTCACAAGAAAAAGCAACTCTATAAGCAGGAGTTGGCATGGATGCGAACACAACCACAGGCACGTGCAACCAAACAACAAGCTCGTATCAATCGCTTTAAGGACCTTAAGGGTGAGGTTCACCAAACGGTTAATAATGACGATCTTGAAATTAACTTTGAGACCAGCCGTATTGGTAAGAAAGTAGTGAACTTCGAGCATGTCGATTTTGCTTATGAAGATGGCAAGCAAATTCTCAGTGATTTCAATCTTATCATGCAAAATCGTGATCGTATCGGTATTGTTGGGGATAATGGTGTCGGGAAATCGACCTTGCTCAATCTGATTAATGGCGACCTTGTGCCTACAGCTGGTGTTCTAGATATTGGTGAGACGGTACGTATTGGTTATTTCTCACAGCAAATTAAAGATATGGATGAGAGCAAGCGTGTCATTAACTACTTGCAAGAAGTTGCAGATGAAGTTAAGACAACGGTTGGAACAACCAGTATCACAGAGCTCTTGGAGCAATTCCTTTTCCCTCGTTCTACCCATGGGACACAGATTGCCAAGCTCTCTGGTGGGGAAAAGAAACGTCTTTATCTACTTAAGATTCTGATTGAAAAGCCTAACGTTCTGCTCTTGGATGAGCCGACAAATGATTTGGACATTGCAACTTTGACGGTTTTGGAAAACTTCCTTAATGGTTTTGGCGGCCCTGTCGTTACAGTAAGTCACGACCGCTATTTCTTGGACAAGGTAGCTAACAAGATTCTAGCCTTTGAAGAGGGTGGCGTGCGAGAGTTCTTTGGTAACTACACTGACTATCTTGATGAAAAAGCCTTCTTACAAGAGCAATCAGCCCTCCTCGAGAAGGAAAAAGAGCAAGCTAGCGTTAAAGTTGAGAAAGTCAAAGAAGACAAAAAACGCATGAGCTACTTTGAAAAACAAGAGTGGGCGACCATCGAGGATGAGATTGCTGACATTGAAGCCAAAATCGAAGAGATTGAAGCAGCCATGCTTGAAAATGCTAGCGATTATGGACAGTTAGCTACCCTTCAACGTGATTTGGATGCTGCTAATGAAACCTTACTTGAAAAGTATGAACGCTATGAGTATTTGAGTGAGCTAGAGGGATAAGCTCTTTAGTAATCAAAGTATGACAAAAGCCCTGCATTTGCAAGGCTTTTTTTATGTTTATGTAGTGTCTGGTTTCTTCTTACCACAAGCGGAATGAAAAGGAAAGGACTGAAACACCCGTAAAGATAATTAAGGAAGCTACCAAGCGCCCAATAAGAAAGGCTGAGAAAAACGGAGCACTAAAGAGCAAGAGCCCAAATACCAGACAAATTAAGGCGATTGACAGGGCGGGTTGTCCTGAGAAGCCGAATTGACGTTGGCGATGAGCTTGAAAGCCTTGTGTAAAGGCTGAGACAAGAAGCCACCAAGCGATAATGGTTACAGCTACACCTGAGAGCACCCATGCTGATGTTGATAGCAAAATAATCCCAAAAACAATGGAAATGATACTCTGAAGCAGTTGGAAGAAGGAGCGGTTTTCGTTATCTCGTTTAAAATAAACCATGAGACTTGAAACACCAGATATGAGCATCACTAGGGCAAACAGCCAACCAACGATGGCAAGAAGGTTTGTAGGATTAGCGAAGAAAAAGACACCCAAGAGTGTAATGAGAATTCCACTAATCAATGTAAAACTTTTCATAGGATACCTCTTATTAATTTTTCTTAATACTACTATGTAAGTATCAAATTGTCAAACAAAGACCTACTTTAGAGTGGCTTGATCTGATAAGTGTAGGTGGCAGCCTTTCTGGTTCTCGTAGCTACCTGACGACCTGTTTTTTGGAATGAGGTGTTTTAAAGCGGCGCAAGAAATTTGTGGAAATCCATCTTGAGGTAGTCTTCATTAAAGGTACCAAAAGTTGACGTAGTGGTCAAGGTGTTTTCTTCGGGCATAATGGAAAGGATAGTTGGATAGTATTCGAGTCGTCCCTTGATACGTTTCATAGCTGTTAAGAGAATTTTCCAATGGTCAAAGGCGAGGTCATCGTGTGACAGTGTCTTTTCACCATCAGCAAGTTGCAGTCGACCGTCTACCATGGCGATGTCTAACCAATGCGTAGACGCGGCATCGTCGGCAGCCTTTTCCACTTGAATGTCATTAAAGGTCATAAAACAGAGATAAGCCACTGTAATGGTCCACATTCGAGGATCCCGATAAGGTGTTCCCACTGTAATGAGTTGCTCAATGTGGTCAGGATCGAGTTTAACGGATGTTTCCTCCTGTACCTCACGACAGACAGCTAGATTGAGGTCTTCTTGCTCCTGAACGAAGCCCCCACTGAGGGCGTATTTCCCCATGAAGGGATGGTTTTTTCGCTTGATAAGTAAGGTTTGGACTCTTCCTTCATAATAGCGGAAGATGACCGAGTCAACGGTCACTGAGGGTTTAACGTACTTATCCATTTCTTCTCGGCGATAGATGTCCAAAAATTCCTTTTCACTACCAGAGTTTTCGAAGGTTTTAGTCATAGGTTTCCTCCTTTATTTATTGTAAGTTCAATGATTGTTTTACACCAGTCTTCTAAATCTCGATGTGTAGACGTTCCTTGATTGCTTTTTTGGCATTGTGGTAGTTGTCCGAAAAGAAGCTGTCGCTATTACTATTTTCCCCTAAAATAACGATTTTATCCTTGAATGGTGATAGGAGGTCTAAGAGATGCTTGGTAAACCAGTCACGTGTTTGGTTATCAGCCATAGTCATGTCACGGAAACCATCATCTACATAGTTTGATTTTGGCAGGATCACAAAAATCAAATCCCATTTTTCACGGGCCTGGGTCACCTGATAGAGCCGATCCAACATGTCGAACTCTTCTTGGGAGATATTTTCTTTCAAATAGTAGTCGATATAGACCTTAGTAACTGTTGAATTGGTGTCCGCAAAGATAAGTCCTGAATGTTGCCCCTTGTCAATGATATCAGAGGTCTGGGCATATTGATCTGTCAGGAGGTGAATATAGTCGTTGGTATCTAACTCGTCATCTCGTACATTATACTTTTCTTGATATTCCCTAGCATATTCCAGAGAGCAGGGAGCATTGTAAGTGCGAGCCAAATCCTTTACAAGAGTAGTTTTCCCACCGCTAGCAGAGCCCACAACAAGGACCTTGCGCGTAAAGTGGCGACGGAAAGGCTTGGTGATAAAACGCCAATTTTCCATCGGATTGTCTCGAATCTCAGTAGCAGAGATATTGATAATAGAACGTTCGATGAGTTCTACCTGAGCTTGAGGGTAATAGCGATTGAGCTCAGTCACATACTCTGGCTCTTCCAACATAGAAGGTAATCTTTCCAGGATCATCCGTATTCTTAGCGATAAGCTCTTTGACACGATTTACCCAAGGCACCCAGCCTTCAGGATAGGCTGGCATCCCAGCTTCGTCTAGTTTATCCACAACGACTAATTCATCATCATAGAACACTTCTCGAACATAACGGAAACGTCGATTGAGTGATAGGCCTGCGCGTGTCCCACGATCTTCTTGTGTGTTGCTGCCACTTACGATGACGAGCACATTGTCATTAGCACGTTTTGCCTTGGTAATGAGGTCAACGTGTCCAACGTGCATTGGAGCGAAAGTTCCAAAAACAATGCCGATGCTCTTTCCTGATAATTGTTTTCTTTTCATAAAAAATGATCCTTTTTGAGATTTAGTAAAATTACTAAATTAATGATAACATAGTTGGGAATCTTTGTAAATGTAAAAATAGTAAATTTACTAAATTGTTTTTTTACCCATTTTAGCCTTAAAGTTCAAAAAAGTTTAAAAAATTTTGGAGAAAAACCAGAAAAATAGAATCCGCTTACATTGTTGAATTGATAACATTTTAGGATTAACTAAAAAAATGAGAGGTCACTTGCTATGTCATAAAACCTAACATAAAAATCAAAAAAATAAGCAGAAAATACTTGACAAGAAGATTCTGAAAATTTATACTATTCATGTAATTAAATTACTAAGGTAATTATTTGAAAGGAAACATTGATATGACAACAGGTAAAGAGTACGTTGCTAGCGTTTTTGAAAAAGTGAAAGCTCAAAATGGCCATGAGGCTGAGTTCCTTCAAGCAGTTGAAGAAGTTTTCGATTCACTTGTTCCTGTCTTCGATAAATATCCTAAATATATTGAAGAAAACCTTTTGGAACGTTTGGTTGAACCAGAACGTATCGTTTCATTCCGTGTGCCATGGGTTGACGATAAAGGACAAGTACAAGTAAACCGTGGTTTCCGTGTACAATTCTCATCAGCTATTGGTCCTTACAAAGGTGGTCTTCGTTTCCACCCATCAGTAAACCAATCAATCATTAAATTCCTTGGTTTTCGAACAAATCTTTAAAAACTCATTGACTAGGTCAAACCAATCGGTGGTGGTAAAGGTGGATCAAACTTCGATCCTAAAAGGTAAATCAGATAACGAAATCATGCGTTTCTGCCAAAGCTTCATGACTGAATTGAGCAAACACATTGGTGCAGATACAGACGTACCTGCAGGTGATATCGGTGTTGGTGGACGTGAAATTGGTTACCTCTATGGCCAATACAAACGTCTTCGTAATGAGTACACAGGTGTTCTTACTGGTAAAGGTTTGAACTGGGGTGGATCACTTGCTCGTACAGAAGCAACTGGTTACGGTGCTGTTTACTTTGCAGAACAAATGCTTAATGCACGTGGTGAAAACTTTAACGGTAAAACAGCAGTTGTTTCAGGTGCTGGTAACGTTGCCATCTACGCTATTGAAAAATTGCAAAGCCTAGGTGCTAAAGCTGTAACATGTTCTGATTCATCTGGTTTTGTTTATGATCCAGACGGAATCGACGTTGACTTGTTGAAAGAAATCAAAGAAGTTAAACGTGAACGTATCGTTAAATATGCAGAAGCTCGTCCAAATGCAACCTTCACACCTGCTGGTGGTGAAAAGACAGTTTGGTCAGTTAAAGCTGACTTGGCATTCCCATGTGCAACTCAAAATGAATTGGATGAAACAGATGCAGAAACACTTGTAGCAAATGGTGTATTGGCTGTTTCAGAAGGTGCTAACATGCCTTCAACTTTGGGAGCTATTGATGTCTTCCTTAAAGCTGGTGTATCATTTGGTCCTGCCAAAGCTGCTAACGCTGGTGGTGTTGCTGTATCAGCTCTTGAAATGGCACAAAACAGCGGACGTACACAATGGACATTCGAAGAAGTTGATGCTAAACTTTACGATATCATGAAAGGTATCTACGAAAATGCTGCAGCAGCTGCTAAAGAATTTGGTCATGAAGGTAACCTTGTTGTGGGTGCCAACATCGCTGGATTCCTTAAAGTTGCAGACGCTATGTCAGCTCAAGGTATTGTTTAATTAACAGCCTTGACCTGATTAATAAGCCTCTCGATAAAATAAGAAAAGAAGCCTGCGGGTTTCTTTTTTTGTTTAGACAGACTTAGGAGGAAGAGGAGTTCTGTGCTTTTTTTGGTATAATGACCTTGTAAGAAATCTCTTTCTAGAGCAGATTTTTTATGAATTAGAATATGAGAGGAATAATTTTGAGTGTTGGAAAGGGTCCCTGTGGGCTAAAAAAGAAGAAGTATACTAATCAGACAATCATTCTAATAAGTTTCTTAATCAGTATGGTGTCAATACTGCCTATGTTCTTTTTTAGGGACAAGCTTTATGGTGATGATATTGTCTTTCACATTAACCGACTGTTATCTTTGGATACTGTCTGGAAGAGTCCTATTAATTTTACGACTAACGGAGGTACCGGACAATTAATCAATACCTTTTATCCCTGGTTAACTTATTATCCAATTTTCATAATCTATAAGCTGACTCAGTCGGTCTTTGTAGCCTGGATGAGTTTTCAGTTTCTTGTTCGCTTTGTAACTTGTTTGCTTAGTTTTTACGGATTACGTTTATTGAAATATTCTGATAAACAGGTGACGATATTTTCTACCTTTTATCTCTTTTCGGGGTATTTCTTGCACAATTCTTATTACCGGGCAGCCGTTGGCGAAACGCTAGCGATGATTTTTCTACCTCTAGTTTTCGTTGGCATTCGTTTGATAACTTTTGGAGATTACAAGAAATGGTGGATCTTGACTCTTGGGATGCTTGGTTTAGTTTATTCCCATGTCTTATCGGTCCTTTTGGCTTCTGTTGGGATTTTCTTTGCGGTGGTAACTAGTTTTGGATTTGGGATAATAAAAAGAACGTGTCCTAGGATTTCTTAAGGGCACCCTTGTCACTCTTAGTATGTCTCTAGCTTTCTTTGTTCCTATGATAGAGCAATTCAAGTTTGTCACTCTACGAACGACTTTTAAACCGCTCCTATCAAAGACAGCTTTAAGTCTGGCAGACAACTGGGAGTTGATTCTAAAAAGTGATTTAAGGACTCCATCAGTTAATCTTCTCTACCTCCTGGGCCTAGTGCTAAGCCTGATTTTTACTAAGCGTTTTGTTAAGGTTGGGGAAGCTAGAATTTACCTTTTTATTTCTCTTATTTTAGCTTTTTTAACCTTGAAAAGTTTTCCTTGGCAGTTTTTACAGGCAAGTCCAGTGTCCAACCTTCAGTTTCCTTGGAGATTATGGAGTTTTGCTCTGCTTTTCTTCAGTTTAGCTTTGGCGAATATCTTAGAAAATATTTCTATAAAGGCATCGACAATACTTGTCTTGTTAGGTCTTTGTCTAAATATGTTTCAGATTGTTACTGTTCAAGATAAGATGACTAAAGCAAAGAATATATTGCCAAGCGATACCAAAGTCACGAGAGAAATGCTGGCCAAGGGAACTTATAAAAATATAAATGGGGATTATACCAATAAAGAAGTGCCTTTTGGCTTTGTCTTTGACAAACACCTTTTCTTGGATAATCAGGAAATCAAGCCATTCATCAGCCGTTCTCCCAACGAGCTAGTACTTACAGTGACCAACGAGTCTAAAGAATCTAAGGTCTTGTCGTTGCCAGTTTTCTACTACAAAGGACAAGAAGCAAGGATTGATGGGAAGCGAGTAACCACTTACTTAGCTAAGGAAAAGAATCCAACTAATCTAGTCTTACCACCAGGTAAACATGGTGTTGTTTTGACCTATAGCTATACTACAGTTGCTAAAGTGGCAATGAGTGTTTCAACTATTAGTCTTTTGGTTTTTATTGGTTATTTGTATAGAGTGAAGAAAGATGACTAAAAAGGAGCCTGCGGGTTTCTTTTTTTGTCTGTTTTACTAGAGGGTGGGCCTTTTGATATAATAGGTCAAGGTGATTTATTTGGAATGAAGACCTTTGGTTTCGATAAAAGAAGGATATATCATTTCATAGTTTAGATAAGAAACAATAAGGGAGTAAACAGATGATAAAAAATATCGTAAAGGATGTCTTTTTTCTAGGACAAAAATCGACAGAAGCGACTAAAGCAGACCTCTATTTGGCAAAGGATTTACGTGATACGCTGGAGTTTCATAAGGATGCCTGTGTGGGTATGGCAGCCAATATGATCGGAGTCAAAAAGCGTGTTATTATCGTCAATATCGGTTTTGTCAATTTGGTTATGTTTAATCCTGTCTTGGTAAGCAAGTCTTCACCTTTTCAAACGGAGGAGTCTTGTTTGTCTTTAGAAGGAAGTCGCCCAACCAGACGTTATGAATCGATTGAGGTTGCCTATTTAGATGAACAATGGATGCCAAAACAGTTGAGTTTTTCTGGTATGCCAGCCCAAATTATTCAACATGAATTGGATCATTTGGAGGGTATTATTATATAGCTATCATAGTTTAGGAAGTACTTGATATTAGATTTTGAAACATCGATTAGGATAGTTATGGGAGTGAGAATAGAAAGAAATTTTCTTTCTCACTCTTTTTTAGTTCTCATAGAAACTTTTTCCTTGACGATAGTTCTCATAAGAACTAAAATAGTTTCCATGAGAATTATTTAAGGAGGAGCTTGCGATGCATGGAAAAGATCCTTTTAGTGACTTCAGAGAATTTATCAATACTATGGAATCTCGCGTGCAAGAGTTAGGAAAGGTCCACGGTGTTGAGCATTTAGCCGGTCCACAAGGGTTTGCTGTCAAGTATTTGTCTGACAATCAAGATAAAGAAATCTTTATCAAAGACATTGAAAAAAGACTATGTATTTCTAAATCAGTGGCTAGTAATTTGGTCAAACGAATGGAAAAAAATGGTTTTGTTGAGTTGGTGACATCGGACAAGGATAAACGCTACAAGTATGTTCATCTGACAGACTTAGGTAAAAAGAAAGCTCGAGATGTCAAACATTTTCGAGAGGCCATCCATGAACAGCTGTTAGAAGGTATTTCCAAAGAAGATGCTGAAACAGCCTTTCGTGTCTTTCACCAAATTCGTATGAATTTAGAAAAAAATAAGGAGTAACTTATGTTTAAAATTTTTAAACGTTTGACGACAAAAGAGTTAATCATGATTGTCTTTGCGGTGATTTTTGTTTGCTTGAACGTCTATCTAAACTTGAAAATTCCAGACTATATGTCTGATATTACGACACTCTTATCAACTAAGGGAACTAAAGCGTCGGATATTTTTGCCTGGAATACAGATGCCCCAGGGATGCGAATGCTTTTAATGTCATTTGCAGGCTTTATGGCCTCTGTAGTGGTTGGTTTCTTAGCTGCCAGAACAGCGGCAAGTTTTACCACCCGTCTTCGTGATGATATCTTCCATCAGGTTCTAGATTTTTCGGATGCTGAGATCAAGAAATTCTCAATTCCTAGTCTTTTGACCCGTACGACAAATGATATTACCCAATTGCAGATGGTACTTACCATGGGGTTACAGGTTATTACACAGGGGCCTATCATGGCCATTTGGGCGATTACAAAGATTGCCGATAAAAATGGAAATTGGCTCCTAGCCTTGCTTGTCGCTGTGGCAGTGATTGCTATTCTCATGCTCTTCCTCTTGATTATGGTTATGCCTAAGCAACGCTTGATTCAAACTCTGACCGATAAACTGAATAGCGTAACGCGTGAATCTCTTACAGGAATTCGTGTGGTGCGTGCCTATAACGCCGAAAGTTATCAAGAGGATAAATTTGAAAAGGCCAATACTGATTTGACCCAAAACAATCTCTTTATCGGTCGTTCTTTTGCCTTACTGACACCGGTGATGACTGCTGTATCAAGTGGTTTGACACTAGCTATTTATTGGATTGGTGCGCATTTGATTGAAGATGTTAAGATTCCAACAGATCCAACTAAGATTGCTGGTGCCATGGAAAATAAGGTCCATCTCTTCTCAGACATGGTGGTTTATTCATCTTATGCCATGCAGGTTGTTATGGGATTCATGATGATGATTGTTGTTTTCTTCCTTCTTCCACGTGCAGTTGTAGCAGCTAGTCGTATCAATGAAGTTCTAGATACCCAATCTTCAGTCTCTTATCCTGAAAATAGTTCTGAAAAACCTAAAGAAGTGGGTACTGTCGAATTTGATGATGTTTCTTTCCGTTATTCTGAAACTTCAGAGCCTGTTTTGGAGCATGTTAGCTTCAAAGCTAAAAAAGGTGACACGGTTGCCTTTATTGGTTCGACTGGATCTGGTAAATCAACGCTTGTCAACCTTATCCCACGTTTTTATGATGCCACGCAAGGAACGATCAAGGTTGACGGAGTAGATGTGCGACATT
>OIEK01000171.1_pt1 | contig 23043 bp, 17 predicted proteins | sample 1581821 | NCBI WGS metagenome assembly OIEK01 (sample SAMN03281017, study PRJEB24777) | human gut metagenome | isolation source: fecal sample PR221 from 1 month old male Chinese infant, caesarean... | reverse complement strand
CTCTGACAGATTCAGTGGCGATGGCTATGAGGATCCACCTGTTCCCATCTCGAACACAGTAGTTAAGCTCATAAACGCCGAAAGTACTTGGCTGGAGACGGCCTGGGAGGATAGGAAGCCGCTGATTGCTTAAAGGCACACCTGAGGGTGTGTCTTTTTTGTATATGGCTTCCTATCCTCCCAGGGACCTGGTGAGCAGGGCAGTAAAAGTAGGGCAGTAGAAGATGGAGGAGCAACGCGACGACAGATTCACTGCATCACTTTCTTCCGAACGTAAGATTTACCGAACTGCGAAGCAGTGAAGGGAAATCCACAGTAAGGAAGCAAGTAGGGCAAGTTAAAGGTAATAAGAATTAAACGATGACAGATTCACTGCATCACTTAGTTCATTATTTTTTTAATTATATTATCAGTTAATTGATAATAAATAATTAATGAAGGTCTAATTATAAATTTTAATAATTACTATTTATTACATATTCTATTCATGCATAGAATTATCACTTTTTTATATAGGTCCCTATCTAGCCTAGTAAATACGTGCTTTATAGCTATCTTTCTGATATTTAATAATATACCAAAATGTACCAAAAATTACTCGTTTTGATTATATTTCATATCACTTTCACTATGTTTTCACGAACTATCTATATACTAGCTATAGTTGATTGAGATCAACTAAGGAAATGGAGGTCTACTACTAATAACTTTTACCTGTCCCTTTTACAAATAATACAAACAACACAAAACAATACAACACATAAAACAACACTTAAATACACAACAATACTCTCCCTGTGTATAAACAAAACAATACATATACAAAACTCTCTAATTATATATACCATCTCCCGTATATATAAAGGTAAAAGTTAGGTAGACATAAGAGCCCTTGAAAGAGGGCTCTTTTCCTTTAATATTTCTTATTATTTATTGATTAATAAGCCTATATTTCTTGACATAGTATGTAATATTTGTTAAACTAATCAAGTATCAAGCAAAGCTTGATGAATATAGGGGTATAGCTCAATTGGTAGAGTAGCGGTCTCCAAAACCGTTGGTTGTGGGTTCAAGTCCTACTGCCCCTGCCAAAATTTGGATGGCGGTCTTCGGGCCGCATGTCCATAAAATTACTCAAAAAATATTAAAAAATGCTTGCGTAGCCGCAATCATTATGTTAATATAAGTGAGTACCTTGTACATGACTCAGTAGCTCAGCTGGATAGAGCGTTTGACTACGAATCAAAAGGCCAGGGGTTCGAATCCCTTCTGGGTCACCAAATTAAAGCATCACAGTAATGTGGTGCTTTTTTATTTTGCTTTTTATATGTATATAAAGGACTCTACATATTTATGTAGGGTCCTTTTATGAGCTAATGATCTTTATTTAATTAACTAAGTTTTATTATTTCGCATGTGGCTGGTCTGATTCAGCTACTACGTTAACGACAATTTCTTGATCTGCAGAAATAAGATTCATAATGATGGGGATTGGCTGTCCGATGGCTTCAGCTATAGCTTTAATTTGTCGCATTGCAACAGGATGAGGTGTTGTTCCATCGCTTTGAAATAATTCTTCCAATTGGTTGATTTCTGTTTGCCTTAGATTCGATTTATTTGCGAATTCTTCAACCGTCATATTATGTTGTTCGCGATAGCTTTTAATGATTTCACCGATATACATAATCGCCTCCACTTGAATTATATTAATACATTTTTATTTTATGTGAAAGTTTGATAAAACTCAAGTTAGATTAAAATGATACTTCATATTATTGATACATAATGGCTTTATATTATAAGATGAACATACAATGATACTGATATATATGGAAATGAAAAGAGGTTTGCTATGATGACGAATAGAAAACAACTTTTAATTGTTTATATATGTTTAGCATTAGGGGCTTGGAGTGCTAGCGCGAGCGTCAGTTTTAGTCAATCAAACGGCGATGCGAATCGAATGAGTCGAGATAATACGACAGTACAGCATAGGTCTGAAAAAACTGTTGACGATTCTGACCAAGGCAGTCCTGTCATTGCATCGTATTACAAGGATGGCAAAAAAAGAAGAAAAAGAGCACTGCTGCTGAAGAGCCTAAGCTTTCAGAGAAACAAAAAGCAACTAAAGAATTGAATGAACATTCTTGGGTAGAGGAAGCGGGAAAACATCCTTTACCGTATGAGGTTGTAGAAGGGAAAGCAGTCAGTGAAGAAGAATTAGCCCACTGGTGGAAGGTTTTTAACGATCCTGTATTGGATCAATTAATTGATTTGACCCTCAAAAATAATCGGCAGTTAGAGGTAGCTCGTTCTCGAGTTAGACAAGGGCGGTTACAGTTGGGAATTGCTGAAGCACAACGATTACCTTGGCTAGATGCTTCCGGTTCATGGTCGGCTAATAGAGGTCAGGGCGAATGGGATTCGGACCGAGAAGCGATAAAGAATTTGCCTATACCTGATAAGATGACAGGAAATGTAGAAACCGGTAAATTGGGAATTGATGCGCGATGGGAAATTGATATATTCGGGAGACAAAAAGCAAAATCACGTGCTGCATCGAATTCGTTACAAGCATCACAGGCGGATTTATATTCCACCTGGGTATCATTGAGCGCGGAAACAGCATTACAGTATATGTCGTTAAGAACTTTACAGGAGCAATTGCGCATAACGGAAGAGGATGTGAAGCGTCAGCAGGAAGCGTTGGAGCTGATTAAGATAAATTATCAGTCTGGTATTATCAACGAATTACCTGTACAACAAGCTACATATGCATTATCTCAGACTCAAGCGGAGATTCCTTCATTAAAGAAAAATATAGCTTCCACAATGTCTGCTCTTTCTATATTGACAGGAACAGTTCCAGGCGAGATTGACGCGTTATTGATGGAAAATACTTCATTACCTACGGTGGATCCACATATGTTTATCGGCATACCGGCGGAAGCTTTACGACAACGGCCTGATATTCAGGCGGCGGAAAGACGTATTGCGGCGCAACAACAGAAAACCAAGGCTGCAAAGGCTGACCTTAAGCCTAGATTTTCACTAAATGGCAGTATAGGCTTGGAGTCGTTTTCATCGGGAGGTCTTATTTCGGCTATCGGTAAAATGATAGGAATAGGACCATCTATTACTATGCCTATTTTCAATGCCGGTGCTATTCGTAAGAATATAAAAGTACAAACGGAAAAGGAACAGGAATACTTGGCACTTTACGAAGAGACTGTTTTGAAAGCTGTAGGGGAGGTCCGAAATGCGGTGACGGATGCATCTCAGGATCATATTAAGTCTGAGGAATTGAAATCTGCTGTAGAATCTGCACAGCAAGCGGAATCATTGGCACAAATCAATTTTGACTCTGGTATTAGTGACTACTTAAGTGTTCTTGATGCGCGACGAAATGTATTGTCTGCAAGACGGCAATATATCATGAGTCGGGGGCAAGAGTTTGCTGATACCGTTCGTTTATTCAAATCCTTAGGTGGTGGCTGGGAAGCCATGGACATGAATCAGGAGGCAGAGGCGGACTCGTATGCTAAGAAATAGTGTGAGAAACGGGGAATGATTATGAAAGAAAAATTTGATGTCCTTAAACGGTGGATGGCGAATAATAGAAAAAGATGCGCAGGTATAATGATTGCCTTTTTAATAATTTTGGGTGGAGTAGGTTATTATGCTTATAATCAATACGAAGCGTATATGGCCTCTCATCACATCGTGTTGCAAGGTAATGTGAATTTGCGGGAAGTGAATGTTGCATTTCGGGGAAGTGATCGGATTGCCAGCCTTTTGGTGGATGAAGGTGCGGTGGTGAGCCAAGGGCAGATTTTAGGGTATTTACATTCTGATGAATTGAATCTTACTGTACAGCAGGCTAAGGCTACCATTGCAGCACAGGACGCTATAGTGGCCAAGTTGCAGGCCGGCAGTAGACCAGAAGAAATCGCTCAAGCATCGGCACGAGTTACATCTGCAGAAGCTGCGTTAGCTCAATCGAAACAGGAAGCAGAGAAGTTACAAAAATCCTATAATGCTTCAAATGGTAAGGCCGTTAGTCGACAGTCTGTAGATGATATACAGGCGAAGGTGAAAGTATCGGAAGCCAAATTAAACGAGGCTCAGCAAGCATACAATTTAGCTGTCGCAGGGCCAAGACAGGAAGATATAGCACAGGCCCAAGCCCAATTGGATGCGATGAAAAGCGAACTGGCCCGTCAGGAGTTTTTGTTAAACCAAACCGTATTAACAGCTCCTATAGACGGTGTTATAACGGCCCGATTATTACAGGTCGGTGATATGGCTTCACCGAATACACCTGTATTTAAATTGGCTGAGAATACTAAGAAATGGGTACGTGTATATGTGAACGAACGGGATTTAGGAAAAATTTATAACGGTATGGATGCGAATGTGACGACGGATACCAATAAGAATGAACCGATTCACGGTACAATCGGATATATATCCTCCGTAGCGGAATTTACACCTAAATCGGTAGAAACGAAGGATGTGCGTACTACACTTGTATATGAAGTGCGGGTATATGTAGATGATCCTGATAATCGTCTCCGTTTAGGAATGCCTGCCACTGTTTCCATTGATATATAGAGGTGTGCGGTGAATGATGTATATGCAATCGAAGCGTCACAATTATATAAAGAATTTCCCCTTGTCGGAGATGATCCTATAATAGCATTGGACCATTTGGATTTTAAAATTCGAAAAGGCTGTTTAACTGCGTTGGTCGGTCCAGATGGTGCGGGAAAAACGACTTTGATTCGTTTGATAGCTGGTTTATTGGATGCCACGGCTGGTTCTTTAGAGGTCCTCGGAATGGATGTGAAAGCACATTCACAGGCAGTTCAAGATAGACTCAGTTATATGCCTCAGAAATTTGGGCTTTATGAGGAATTATCCGTCAGTGAAAACATGAATCTCTATGCAGATTTACACGGTATTCCTTTGCATGTGAGAACGAAGCGGTTTGAAAAATTACTGCATATGACAGGGCTAGCCAAATTTACTAAGCGTCAAGCCGGTAAATTGTCAGGCGGTATGAAGCAAAAGCTTAGCCTAGCTTGTACATTGGTTCGCTCTCCGGAGCTATTACTGCTCGATGAGCCTACCGTAGGGGTCGATCCATTTTCAAGGCGGGAGTTATGGGAGATCTTAGAGTCGCTGGTATGTACAGATGGAATTAGCGTACTTGTTAGCACTGCATACTTAGATGAGGCGGAGCGTTGTAAAGATGTTTTCGTCCTCAATAAGGGGCACTTTTTAGCAACTGGGACACCGCATGAGTTGACTCAAATGTCTGAGGAACGATGCTTTCAGGTAAAGATTCCGAAGTCGTTGAGCATGCGAAATGTACAGGCCGCATTGATGGATGACAGGAAATGCGTGGCGGATGCAGTTCCGGAGGCCGGTGCTGTGAGGTACATAAAAACAAAAGAAATGCTTTCGATTCCATGGCTTAATGAGTACGGTATGGAGGAAGAACCAGTTCAGAGCCGTTTGGAAGATACCTTTATGATGTTGTTAAAAGAGGATGAAATTGCCTCAAAACAAGGGGCTAAGCCTTTAGATAGTATCGATATGGATTTGGATGAAAGTGCGATAGAGAAAGAACGAAAGCATTTGTTGGCCCCCAATGAAATGGTTGAGCGTCCAGTAGAAATTTCCGTATCTCATTTGGTGAGGACATTCGGTGATTTTACGGCGGTGGCTAATACATCATTTACGGTGCAGCGCGGAGAAGTATTCGGGTTACTCGGACCAAACGGAGCAGGGAAGACGACGACATTTCGTATGTTGTGTGGATTATTGCCTGTAACGAGCGGGGATTTGCGCGTGGCCGGCATTGATGTCGTTAAATCCCGTACGGCGGCAAGAAGCAATTTCGGATATGTAGCGCAAAAGTTTTCTTTGTACGGTAATCTGTCTGTTATGGAAAACTTGATTTTTTTTGCCGGTGTTGTACGGCCTTTCACGGACAGAAGAAGCTTGATCGTATAGAAGCCGTTATCAGTGAGTTTCGTCTGAATGACGTGAGAGATATGATAGCCGGTGATTTGCCTGGTGGTTATAAACAGCGCTTGTCCATGGCGGCTGCCTTAATGCATGAGCCTAAAATTCTTTTCTTGGATGAGCCCACAAGTGGTATTGATCCTCTTACACGGCGTAATTTCTGGCGACAGATTACTTCTTTATCAAAGCGAGGAACAACGATTATTATTACGACTCATTTTATGGATGAATCGGAATATTGTGACCGTATTATGATTCAGGATGCAGGAAAACTCGTTGTACTGGGAACACCTGATGAAGTTAGACGGATTGCCGGCGATGAGAATTGTACTATGGATGAAGCGTTTATCTCCGTCATACTAAAAAAACGGGAACAGGAGGATGACGTATGAACGGATTTATAAGACGGTTTTCCTCATTGGTATACAAGGAGACCTTACAAGTATTGCGCGACCCTAGCACTATTTTGTTGGGTGTTGTGCTACCTATACTACTTATTATCCTCATCGGCTCAGGGGTTACTTTGGATGTTAAACACGTGCCGATAGCAGTGGTTATGGAACGGCAAGATTCTATGACCCAGAGTGTGTATGACTCCTTATACGGCTCTGAGTACTTTCAACCTATAGCGGTTCGCGATAGAAAAACGGCGGAACTATTGATGGAAAAACGAAAGGTAGATGCCATATTGGTGATTCCACAGGACTTTTCTGCTCAAGTTATGCGTGGACAAGGGAAAGTGCAGGGGATTTACTATGGTGTCGATACTTCGGTAGCGATGAGCATAGAAAGTTATGTAAACTCAGCTATTAACTTATGGGCCGTTAAGAATATTCCGTTTATGCTACGTGGTGGATATATAACAATGAACCCTCGCATGTGGTTTAATGAGGCAAATACAAGTACCTGGTTTTTGATTCCTGGGCTCATCATGATTATCATGACGATTGTATCCGTTTTTCTTACGGCTGTCGTTATGGCTAGAGAATGGGAACGTGGTACTTTTGAGTCTTTATTCGTTACACCAGTTAAGCCTATTGAAATTATTTTGGCTAAGGTAGTGCCTTATTATGTATTGGCCATGTTGGGGCTGTTGTTTTGCCTCGGTGTTTCGTATTTCTTTTATGAAGTACCTATGCGTGGTTCCTTATGGATCATCTGCATCGTGTCCACATTGTATTTGATTGTTTCCTTAAATATGGGACTACTTATATCTGCGTTTACGAAGAAACAGTTCTTAGCTTGTCAAATGGCGTTACTTACCAGTTTTTTACCGGCGTTGATATTGACGGGGTTTTTATTTGATCCACATTCACAACCTGTGGTGATTCAATATATTTCACGGCTTTTACCTCCTACATATTTTTTAGAATTACTGAAATCATTGTTCCTAGGTGGAAATAACTGGTATTTGATTATTAAAAATAGTGCCGTATTATCGGGTTTTGCTATTTGCTTTACAATATTGACAATTTATATCACGCGGAAGAAGGTGGAATAATGAATTGGCGCCTGTATTGGAATCAAATTGTCTCCATCATATGGAAAGAGCTATTAGCCACCTTTAAAGATCCGAAAACTCGTATAATCTTACTGTTACCGGTTATTATTCAAGGGTTCCTCTTCGGTTACGCCGCAACCTATAATCTCAACAAGGTTCCCTATGTATTGATTGATGAAAGTCATACGCAGACCGCAGCTGCATTAGAATCGACTATTAATTCATCCGGTGTTTTTGAACTGTATCAATCTGCGAACTCTCCGGATATAATCGCACCACTAATAGACTCCAACAAGGTTATTATGGCGGTTATCATACCTCAGGATTTTGAAGAAAACTTAAAGCATAAACAACCTACATCTATTACTGTTATTGTAAATGGAACGAATACAATGACTTCAGGTCTTGCCACAGCCTATATGGGGCAAATCATTTCTCAATTCAATCAGACTTGGTTAGGTGTTGAGCATAAGGGAATCACGATTGAATCTCGTACCTGGTACAATGAAAATCAGCAGTCTTCCTGGACTTTCTTGACAGGTTTCGTTATATTGATCAGTATGACACAAGTTATCATGTTGGGGGGCTTATCTGTGGCGAGAGAACGAGAGCAGGGGACCTTTGATCAATTATTGGTGACGCCCGTATCATCTATGCAAATTTTGATTGCAAAGTCTATACCACCCATGATAATAGGACTGTTTCAAAGTACTGTATTGTTATTAATAGCCATGTTTTGGTTTAAAGTTCCATTTCGGGGCAACATATTTCTTGTGTATGCGGTGTTGTTTACGTTTATAAGTAGTAGTATTGGATTGGGGTTATCTATTTCGGCTATTGCAAAAAATATGCAGCAAGTTCTCGTATATGTTTTTGTCTTTCTTTTTCCACTAGCATTATTGTCCGGATTAATCACACCTGTACATAACATGCCGAAAATATTGCAATATCTTACATATGGAAATCCTATGCGGTTTTCTGTTGATGCAATGCGCAGGATTTATTTAGAAGGTGCAGGATTGACGGATATTTGGTTTAATTTTATTCCTATGATTATCCTAATCATTATAAGCATGTCCATAGCAGGATGGCTATTTAGAAATCGCGTTGGATAAAGCTAATGATTAGATTGTTAAACTTTTTATATTTTGTTATAACAATACGGCAGACCTATATAGCATTTTTTTATTAATAAATATGCTACTGCCGTATTGACTAAATGAATGTAGACTGTTAGAATAAAGGCATAGAAAATATCATATTTGGGAATAGGTGCTGAAAAGCATAATAGAGAAGCCGGTTAAAGGCCGGCACGGTCCCGCCACTGTATGGTCGAGCGAGTCTAAATTAAGTCACTGGGAAACTGGGAAGGCTAGATGAGCGATGACGCCGAGTCAGGAGAACTGCCTATTCAACATTCACCATTTGACCTACGAGAGATAGGGAGGAGAAGTTAATAGCTCCTTTTTACGTATTCGTAAAAAGGATTTTTTAGTTCTATTGGATCTAAATTGCATTATATTTGATTTAGATTTTAGTTCTATACGACCTAAATGTCGTGCTATGGTCATGGTGGATTACCTTTTTGGTATTACCAGCATGACATATGTTATGACTGTTAATATATTTTATGGTAAATGTAGGGCATGCATTTATTCATCATCATCCTAAAAAAGAGGCTGACCCAGGGTTCTAGTAGTTCGGATTCTGGGTCAGTCTCTTTTTATTTTGCAAATATTAATTATCGGTAAGATTTTTTAGATAGAGGTCTGTAGCGTTAAGCTTTAGATGAAGTGTAAATAGATATAGAATCGTAGAATAATTAAGAGCTTTTAGATTTAGAATTTGCTTTGGGTTTACATAAATAGTAAGGTGTAATTAGATAGTTGTTTTTCTTGGAATTTATTTTTAGATATATGGATTTTAAGTCATTTATAAAAAAATTGATTGACGATGAATTCCATACATGATATTATTATTTCAGTTGAGACGCGGGAGTGGCGGAATTGGCAGACGCACCAGACTTAGGATCTGGCGCCTTACGGCGTGGGGGTTCAAGTTCCCTTCTCCGCACCAACTTTATTGCACCTTTAGAGGTGTAATTTTTTTTGCCTAAAATTAAGTAGTTAATGTGGATATTCATATCGATAAACACTTGTAGTTTAATAGTAGGGTAGGTACAGAATTAACTACTACATTATATGTTATAATAAATGAGTTAGAACTATTTAATTAATACAATCATAGTAATACTATATGGTGCAGTATGAATAATACATTAACAAAACTGCTTTCACAGAACCCATCCTTTGTGGATGGGCTAAACGCATTTCAGCGTAAGGGAAAGTCAGTCATATATGGTCTTAGTGGATCTCAAAAAAGTTTCCTCTTAAGCCAATCTTTTTCTGCAGGTCTTAAAAAGCCTGTAGTCATCGTAGTCCATGATAAGGATCATAAGGAGATGTGGGAGCGAGATTTACCTTTCTTTTGGCCTAATGTGCCAGTCCAATCATTTCCTATAACAGATCATGTAGACTTTACAACTGTAGCACGTAGTCTTGAAAATCAAGGTGCACAAATGCGAGCATTAGCATTATTAGCATGGCAAGAGCCGGCAGTAGTCATTGCCAATGCTGAAGAGGTTACACAATATGTTGTATCCCCTCATTATTTAAAGGGGCAATCGTTGCATTTTGCTTTGAATGATGCAATTGAACGTAATGTAGCTCTTGAACAGCTCGTAACAATTGGATATGAACGCGTAGACCAGGTGGAACAACGTGGTCATTTTGCTGTGCGCGGAGATATTTTGGATATTTATCCTGTAAATAGTGATCATCCGATTCGTATTGAATTCTTTGGAGATGAGATTGATACATTGCGTTTCTTCTCTGTTGAGAATCAACGTTCTATTGAACAAATCGAATCCTATACGGTGACGCCTTTCTTTCTTGGTCAAAGTGATGCGGATAGTACTTTATTATCTTATGTGAAAGATGGCACTTTGATTTATGACGAGCCAGGTCGTATTCAAGAGACGTTAAAGAAATTCTTAAAAGAAGATCCTACACATCGGAAAAATCATTGTGATTGGAATGAACTACAACGCACTGTAGATGCTACGAATCAAGTGGCTTTCACATTTATGCAACAACGTTCTATTGGACTTGCAGGATTTAATCCTATTGGCATTCAAGGGAAGACAATGACGAGCTTTGAGCGTCAAATTCCCCTATTAACAGATGAAATTAAACAATGGCATCGTTTAAATCATCAAGTGGTACTAGTACTAAATAATCAGCAACGACGAGAAGGTATTGAGCGCGCCCTTGAAGGGGAGAATATTGCATTTATTCATAGTGATACATGGATAGCAAAGTCGAACACCGTCGTTATTTTAAAGGGCTTATTAACAGATGGTTTTGAATTGCCCAATAGCCATCTCGTAGTTGTCGTAGAAGGTAATATTTACGGACAGCAAAAGCGCAAGCTTCGTAATAAGCCTAAAAAGGGCCAAGAAATCAATTACTTTACAGATTTAACGCCTGGTGACTATGTAGTACATAATATGCATGGTATCGGCAAGTATATTGGTCTTAAAACAATTGAGACGGAAGGCATTCACCGCGATTATATTGAGATTGCTTATGCTGGAACGGACAAATTGTTCTTACCAGCTAATAATTTAGATCAACTGCAAAAATATATTGGCAACGAAGGTGATGTGCCACGTATTAATAAGATGGGTGGCCGTGACTGGAGCAAGGTTGTTACAAAGGCAAAAAAATCTATTGATGATTTAGCAGATAAACTCGTTGAGATATATGCACAACGAGAAATCACAGAAGGTTTTGCATTCTTGCCAGATCAACCATGGCAGCAAGAGTTTGAAGATGCATTCCCCTATGAGGAAACGGAAGACCAATTACAGGCTACCGCAGAGATTAAAGAATCCATGGAAAGACCTGTTCCTATGGATCGCTTGCTCGCTGGTGATGTAGGTTTTGGTAAAACGGAAGTGGCTATGCGCGCCATTTTCAAGGCTGTTATGAGTGGAAAACAAGTAGCAGTACTTGTACCAACTACGGTTTTAGCACAGCAACATTTCCAAACTTTTTTGAATCGCTTTGCTCCATTTGGGGTGAAAGTAGATGTGCTTAATCGATTCCGAACTACATCAGAGAAAAAACAAATTCTTAAAGGCGTAGAGGATGGATCTATTGATGTTCTTATTGGAACTCATTCATTACTTAACAAAAAGGTCGTATTCAAAGACTTAGGAATGCTTGTTGTAGATGAGGAGCAACGTTTTGGGGTAGCACAAAAAGAAAAGTGGAAAGAGTGGGCTAGCAATATCGATGTACTCACTTTGAGTGCTACACCGATTCCGCGGACTTTACATATGTCCCTTGTTGGCGTTCGAGAAATGTCTGTTATCAATACTCCGCCAGAGGAGCGATTGCCTGTTCAAACCTATGTGGTGGAATACGATATGAATCTCATAGCAGATGCTATCAAACGAGAACTCGCAAGAGGTGGACAGGTCTATTTCGTATATAACCGTGTCGCGTCCATTAATCACATGGGAGAACTATTAGAATCCGCATTGCCTGGCTTGCGTTATGCTGTTGCTCATGGACAGATGACAGGCCGTCAAATTGAGGAGATTATGACCGATTTTTATGAAGGTCATTATGATGTACTCTTGTCCACGAGTATCATTGAAACCGGATTAGATATTCCTAATGCTAATACTATCATTATTTATGATGCGGACCGTTTAGGTTTATCTCAGCTATACCAAATGCGAGGACGTGTAGGACGCTCTCGTAGACGTGCTTATGCATACTTTATGTATCGGCCAGATAAAATACTTTCAGAAGCAGCTGAAAAGCGTTTGAAAGCCATAGAGGAGTTCACCGAGCTCGGCGCAGGATTTAAGTTAGCCATGAGAGATCTAGAGATTCGTGGTGCCGGTAATCTATTAGGCTCACAGCAACATGGTAATATCGCATCCGTGGGCTTTGGCATGTACGTGAGCATGTTAGAAGAAGCGATTGCAAAGGCTCAAAATAAAGAAGTTGAGCGAGATGTATCCATTGATCCAGCTATCGACTTAGAGGTAGATGCGTTTATTGACGATGTGTATATCAAAGATAGCGCACGTAAGATTTCTGTATACCAACGATTGTTACATATTAAATCTAAAGAGCAACTCGATGATATGACGGATGAGCTCATTGATCGCTTCGGTACACCAACCGACCCAGTAGACCGTTTGTTGCGCATTGCTCAAATTAAAGAGCAAGCGCGCCTACTGGGCATTAAAAGTATCGTCCGTAGAGATAAGCAGCTCACCATCCATTGGTATGACGATTCTAAAATGGCCGATTGGGACATGGGGGCTGTACGAGAAGATTTATGGAAAAAAATGAAGTTTATGGACACCAAGCCAGCCACATTATATGTGAATCTTAATGACATGAAAGGTTCTGTTTTGACCATTACGGAAGCGGTGATAAAGGCTCTTAGCCACAAGTCACCGACTAAGGAGGGCCTATGAATCGATTTTTAAAAGGAGCCATGATTTTAACCTTAGCCGGTATTATCGTGAAGGTCATCGGTGCGTTTAGTAAGGTTCTTATCGCACGAATCTTAGGTGGTGAAGGAATTGGCCTATATATGATGGCCTATCCAATCTATCAAATTATCGTTAGTATTTCTGCGGCAGGTATTCCTGTAGCCATATCTATTATGATTGCAGAGAAACTTGCTAATGATGATATGCGAGGCGTACAACAAGTATTTTCCGTATCTTTAAGGGTACTCGCTATATTAGGGCTGGTATTTAGTTTGGCCTTATATGGTAGTGCGCAATGGCTCGTAGATAATCAAATCATCACCGATCCACGTGCTTTAATTGCTATTCAGCTATTATCTCCAGCCATTTTTGTAGTGACCATCCTGAGCTGTTTTAGAGGGTATTTCCAAGGTTTCCAGTATATGGTGCCTACTGGTACGAGTCAAGTATTTGAACAAATCTTTCGCGTGTCTTCTATGGTAGGTTTGGCATACTACTTCATTGATCGTGGACTCCATTTGGCGGCAGGTGGTGCGACCTTTGCTACATTCCCAGGCGTATTGGCAGGGTTACTGGTATTAATTTATTTTTACTACCGACAACGTAATGTTCGAGAGAAGATGCTTTCACAACAGAATCCTAATGCTATTTGTGAAAGTAATGGCACCGTAGTTAAACGCTTGTTTAGCCTTGCTATACCTGTTTCTATGGCGAATATTATGCTTCCCATGGTATCACTCATTGATACATTTATCGTCCCAAAACGATTGATGGATATTGGATACTATCTCAATGAAGCAACCACACAATTTGGCTATTTAACGGGTATGGCAACATCTCTGATTGGGTTGCCAATTATTCTAACTACGTCCTTAGCCGCTAGTCTTGTACCAGCCGTATCTGAGGCCCATACTCAAGGTGATGTACATCGCATCGTGAAACGAGCGGAAACGGCGATTAAAATTGCTAATATGTTTACGATTCCAGCCTGTATTGGTCTCTGTGTACTAGCTACGCCAATATCGCAATTAATATATGCAACACCCCATGCAGGGCCTGTTATTGCTGTTATTAGCTTGAGTATTGTGTTCCTCGGTTGGCAGCAGGTTACTGCAGGTGTTTTACAAGGGTTAGGAAGGACAGTAATTCCTATGGTGTCGATTTTTATCGGCTTATTAGTGAAGACATTCTTAGATTATGAGTTGACAGGCAGTGTTGAGTTGGGCATTAATGGTGCGGCTTGGGCGACGAATTTAAACTTTGCTATTGCAGCGCTTATTAATTATATTTTTGTAAAAAGATATGTAGGTTCGGTACTCAACACATTAGAGTTATTAAAAATAATAGTATCTGCCATGGCCATGGGCGGTGCTACACAAGTCATCTATGTGAGCACTGTTGATTTATTAGGCAATGGTGGCGCTGTGGCTGCAGCAATTGTAGTGGCTATTTTTGTATATGGTTTATCGTTATGGCTTACTAAAGCTGTCGTAAAAGATGATATATACTATTTCCCAATCATAGGCAAGCGCTTACAAGCTCGACGCAATAGGGAGGAAGCAAAGCTATATGAAGAACAATATTGATATTCAACCTTTAGTCGATGTAGTGAAAACTTTGCGTGCACCAAATGGCTGTCCTTGGGATCAAAAGCAAACGCATGAATCTTTACGTCGCTATTTTATAGAGGAAACTTACGAAGTGGTAGATGCCATTGATAATAAAGATATGCCTAATCTTCGTGAAGAGTTAGGTGATGTATTATTGCAAGTTGTCTTTCACAGTCAATTGGCAGAGGAGGCTGGTCATTTTACACTTCAAGATGTAATTAATGATGTCGCTGAAAAAATGATTCGTCGTCATCCTCGTGTTTTTAGCCCAGAAAATGATGAAAAATCATACACTTGGGATGAATTAAAGGCACAAGAAAAGAAAAATATTCAAAATTCTGTATTGGATGGTGTATCGAAAAGTTTACCTGCTTTAATGGCGGCTTATAAGCTCCAAGAAAAGGCTGCAAAGCTAGGATTTGACTGGGATGAGCTTGATCCTGTTTGGGCTAAAGTTTCCGAAGAAATGGGGGAATTTAAGGAGGCTATTGACCAAAATGATAGAGAAAATATGGAAAAAGAAGCGGGAGATGTGCTTTTTCCTTGATTAATCTATTCAGATGGTATAAAATAAGCGGTGAAAATGCACTAAATCGCACAAACACAAAGTTCCGACAGCGTTTTTTACATGTAGAAGCTTGTGTTAACCAAAGCGATCGCTCATGGGAAGACTTTTCATTAGCTGAGCTCGATGCTTTTTGGGAGGAGGCTAAAGTGCAGGAAAAGTAACCTAGAGGTTTATACACTTCTAAGGTATTGTAATTTTAAGGAGGTTCTGTCATGAACAAAACAGAATTAATCGCAAGTGTTGCACAAAAAACTGAATTAACTAAAAAAGATGCTGAAAAAGCAGTAAAAGCTGTATTTGACACAGTAGCTCAAGAATTAGCAGCTGGTGGCAAAGTACAAGTTATCGGCTTCGGTACTTTCGAAGTTCGTGAACGCGCAGCTCGTGAAGGCCGTAACCCACAAAACGGTAAAACTATCACAATTGCAGCTTCCAAATCCCCTGCATTCAAAGCTGGTAAAGGTTTGAAAGAACAAGTTAACGCTGCAAAAGCTAAAAAACGCAAAAAATAATCCATATTGGATGTGAAAGAGACCTTTCTAGGTCTCATTTTTTTTATCTATTTATGGTATAATGCACAGAGAAAGGGTGCATTATGAATAACGAAACATCAAGGAAGGTTCTCATCGTGTCTGCCTCAATCGGCACTGGACATATGCAAGCCGCAAGAGCCATAGAAGAATATTGGAAAGAAAAAGAGCCACAAGCATCAATTACCCATGTTGATTTTCTTGATACAGAAACTATGTCTGTAGAGCATTTAATTAAGGGTACCTATATCAAGATGATTGACGTATTCCCCATGCTCTATGATATGATTTATCGCGTATCGAAAGGGGAAAAACGAGGTACCATTATGCAAACCGCATTGTCGTACCTACTTAAAAGCCGCATGCTTAAACTAGTACAACAAGAAGAGCCAGATGTAATGGTCTTTACACACCCATTTCCTTGTGGGGCGGCATCGATTTTAAAACGTCAAGGTCATATAGATGTACCACTAGTGGCTATTATGACAGACTTTAGTAGTCATCAGTTTTGGCTTTATCCACAGATTGATGTTTACTATGTTGCAACAGAATCTATGGTACCTGAAATGGTAGCTTCAGGTATCGATGAATCTCGTATTCATGTATCTGGCATTCCAGTGCGGCGATCTTTTTTCCGTGATGCTATTGAAGAGTATAGCTTAGAGGAACCTGTGAAAGTTCTTGTTATGGGTGGTGGCCTGGGTCTAGGCTCTCTTGAGACGGCTTTAAAACATCTAGATGAAGTAAATGGTATTGGTGAAATTACCGTTGTAGCTGGACAAAATACGTCTCTTTACGAATCGTTAGTTGTCCTTAGTGAATCTATGAAGACGAAGACCACCGTATATGGTTATACTACCAATATTTCTGAGCTCATGAAATCATCGTCTTTGCTCGTTACAAAACCTGGTGCATTGACCTGTATGGAGGCTGTTACAATCGGATTGCCAATGGTATTCTTTAATGCTATCCCAGGGCAGGAAGAGGCAAATGCAGAACTATTAGAGCAACGGGGGTGTGCTCGTTGGGCTCGCGATATTCACAACTTAGAAGATGTGGTAACTGCACTGTTAATTAATTCTCCGCGACTTCAACAAATGTCTGAACGTGCTCGCGAATGGCATGTGGATGGGGCTGCTGATATCGTAAATAGTCTCATTGAAATTTTAGATGCTAGTGCACAAGATGAGCTTGTGAAAGCTCAAGAGGCAATTAGCTAACCAATATAGAAAAAGCGATGACCTAAAGGGCCATCGCTTTTTTCTATTGATACTGTTCAATATGTTCTTTTCGAAGTTTTTGTAATGTAACTAAGAAAGCATTCGTACTTTCTGCACTATCCAATAGATCTTTTAATTGGTAAGAGTCATCAAGGGTAACACTCCATTGGAAGGAGTCGTTATCGTCGTACACATTGAATACGACTGGTGTCTCTAAGTCCTCTGGCATATAGCCGTCATCATCGGACACAGTTGCATACGTGCCATCCTCTAAGAGCTCGGTAAATAATGTGTCATACCCATCAATGTCGATAAGTTCAAAGTTGATACTTTCATAAAAGTCTAAAACCATATCCGTTGCCATGTGGACCTCCTCATGAATATATATGTTACGTTTATTCTACTGAGGGCGCCTGTTACTGTCAATGGTAATGTGTAGTATAATAAATAACAGAATTACAAAATAGGAGCGGAATATGAACGTTATTAGTTTACAGAACATAGAGAAATCATATGGCACAAGGCTGTTGTTTAAAGAGGTGAGTATGACTTTTACCACGGAAAAACGATTAGGTCTTGTGGGCATCAATGGAACCGGTAAGTCTACATTTCTAAAAATATTAGCAGGACAAATGGAAGCTGATAAAGGCACCATTGAGCGTAATGGTAAGGCTAGCATTTATTACTTAGCGCAGACACCTGATTTTGATGCGAAAGCTACTTTGCTTGAGGCCGTTCTTGATGGAAATCATCCTCGGTTGCAAATGGTAAAAGCTTTTGAACGTATTAGTCGTGAGTATCGCCAAATGCAAGAGTCTGGTAAAGACGATGCTAAAATATCTCGCAACTATATGAATGCATTGGAGCAAATGGATCAACAAGACGGGTGGCAGGTAGAGCAAGAGGCGCGCATTATTTTATCTAAATTGGGCTTTCCTGATGTGGAGCAAAAGGTAGCTATGTTATCAGGAGGGCAAAAGCGTCGTCTTGCATTGGGGCAAGCATTGCTATATCCATGTGATCTTTTATTACTAGATGAGCCGACTAACCATTTGGATGAAGATAGTATTGATTGGCTAGAGTCGTATTTGAGTGTACGTCAAGGAGGATTATTAATCAGTACCCATGATAGATATTTCCTCGATTCCGTATGTAATGGTATTTTAGAGCTATCAAATCGTCATATGTATCAATACGATGGCAATTATGAAGAATTTATTGCCTTGAAAGCTGATCGAGAGGCTCGTAAAGCTGCTACGGAAGAAAAACGACGTCAATTTTTAAAACGAGAAATCGAATGGGTACGTCGTGGTGCTCTGGCTAGAACTACAAAACAAAAGGCTCGTCTTGACCGTTACGAAAAATTAAAGAATATGGAGAAAACCCGCCGTCCGGATCAAATGGATCCTATTGCGCTGAAGACACGTTTAGGAAAAACCATCTTTGATATTGAGCATTTAGAGTTTTATTTTGATGAACGTCCTATGATTAAGGACTTTACCTATCACGTGGTACGCCATGATCGTATCGGTATAGTAGGGCCCAATGGTGTTGGTAAATCTACCTTTATGAATATCCTTGATGGCACCTACGAAGCGACGAGAGGCACTATTGGTAAAGGTGAGACCGTTCGCATTGCTCATTTTAAACAAGAGCTACCTGAATTTGATGAAGATATGCGAGTTCTCGATTATATTCGTGAGGACCACTCTTATATGGTACTCGGTGATGGGTCTACATTGAGCGCAGGACAAATCCTTGAGCGATTCCTTTTTACCCCAGAATTACATGGTGTACCGATTCGAAAACTCTCTGGCGGGGAACGTCGTCGTTTATATCTCTTAAAATTGTTGATGAGCGCCCCTAACGTATTATTGCTGGACGAACCGACGAATGATCTTGATATTCCAACATTGGAGGTATTAGAGGATTTCCTTGACTCCTTTAGTGGCGTCATCATCACCGTTTGCCATGATCGGTACTTCCTAGACCGCGTAGTGGATAAACTGTTTGTCTTTACCGGCGATGGGCATATTGAAATCGTTCATGGCTCGTATTCTGACTACAAAGATGCTCTTGATGAAAGTAGTGGCAGTAAGCGCCCATTCTATATGCCAAATGATAATATACCGGCTAATTCCAAAGCGGTACGAGCTGTAGAAGGTGGAGAGGCTGATAGCGATGACTCTGTTGATAATCAATCTAATAGGGTAGATACCCTTGGAAATGATAATGTTGTAGCTAGTGATGAAACAGATACTTTCAAAGAAATACCAAAGAAGGGTCTCAATAAAGCAGAAGAAGCGGAGTATGCCAAAATTATGGATGAATTGCCTAAGCTAGAACATTTAGTGAAGGGCCTCGATGTTATGATAAGCCAAGTGGCTACTGATTATGAAAAATGCAGTCACTGATGGAGGAACGAGAAGAAACACAGACTCAAATAGATGTGCTCACTGAACGGTGGATGGAATTAGAGGAACGCCTATAACTCCTTTTATCATGCTATTTTTTAATATCTGTTATGCAAAGGAATTACGTGTAAGTTTATTGATAAAACTCACAATGTATAGTATAATTTCTACGATTAACGATAACAACGTTACCTAAGTAGGAGGAACTCATGAGTAAGTACCAATTTTTAGAACGTCGCGTGCCAATTGAAGACGGAAATATTGCATTAGTAACAAGATTTAACTAAATGTAAAAACTGCTCCTTATGTCGTAAAGCTTGTGCTGTAGACATGGGTGTATTTGATTATTATGATTTAACAACAAATGGGGATCATCCAATTTGTATTCATTGTGGTCAATGTGCATCTATTTGCCCATTCGATTCCATTAATGAACGTTCTGAAATTGATGAAGTAAAAGCAGCTATTGCTGATCCTAATAAAATCGTCATTTTCCAAACTGCGCCTGCCGTACGTGTTGGTTTAGGCGAGGAATTTGGCCTTGAGGCTGGTACGTTTGTAGAAGGTAAAATGGTGGCTGCTCTTCGTAAATTGGGTGGTGACTATATTCTTGATACAAACTTTGGTGCGGACATGACTATCATGGAAGAAGCATCTGAGTTATTAGAACGCGTTATTAATAGCGATGCAGTATTGCCTCAATTCACATCTTGTTGTCCTGCTTGGGTTAAGTTTGCGGAAACATTCTATCCAGAATTCTTGCCAAACTTATCTACGGCTAAGAGCCCGATTGCTATGCAAGCGCCTACACAAAAACATATTTTGCTGAAAAAATGGGCCTTGATGCAAAACAAATCGTTGCCGTTGCAGTAACACCATGTACAGCTAAGAAATTTGAAATTCGTCGTGATGAAATGAATTCCTCTGCGGAATACTGGAATACACCAGAAATGCGCGATACAGACTACTGTATTACTACACGGGAACTTGCAAAATGGTTGCGCGCTGAAGAAATCAACTTTGATGATCTTGAAGATTCTGCATTCGATCCATTGATGGGTGAAGCTTCTGGTGGTGGTATCATTTTCGGTAACACTGGTGGCGTTATGGAAGCGGCTATGCGTGCGGCTTACAAAATAGCAACAGGTGAAGATGCACCTCAAACATTGATTCCATTTGAAGCTATTCGCGGCATGGATGGTGCTCGCGAAGCGGACGTAGTGATTGGCGATAAAACATTACACGTAGCGGCAGTTCATGGTACAGGTAATTTGCGTAAGTTCATCGAACGCATGCGTACAGAAAATATCCATTATGACTTCATTGAAGTAATGGCTTGTCGTGGTGGCTGTATCGGTGGTGGTGGTCAACCACGCGTTAAATTACCGATGGCTGACAAAGCTCGTGAAGCTCGTATTGCTTCCTTGTATACTCGCGATGCAGAAGTAACTGTAAAAGCAGCTTGTGATAATCCAGATATCCAAAAATTGTATGCTGAGTTCTTTGATGGCAAACCTATGAGTCACAAAGCACATCATATGTTACATACTACCTTTGTAAATCGTTCTGAAGATTTAGGCCCTAATGGCGCTTGTACGCCTGCTACATGCCCTACATCTGTACCTAATTTGAAAAAGGCGGCAGAGGCGGCTAAAGCGGCGGCGGAAGCTAATAGCTAAGAGTTGATAGTTATTAGTTAATAAAAAACACAAAGATAGCTAAGAAATATATAGCAGATAGTTGATATGTTAGTCAGCTATCTGCTTTTTATCTACTTTATATAGTGGAAATATGGTCATAAAAGCTTTCACAGATGTAGATTCTATATATGCCATATACGCATAGGGGTTAAAATATAGAGATTGGTAAATTGGTTTAGGAATTACCTGTAGTATGCTATAATTAAATTGTTATTATAGAAGCAATCAATACTGGTTCGGGAGGATCTTCATGGCTTTTAAATTAAAAGGAAAAGAAGAAAAATTTTTCAGTATTTTGGAAAAGCATGCTGCACTAACTTATGAAAGTGCGGAAATGATGGAACGCGTGTTTAAGGGGGATATCTCTAAGGAAGAGGCATTTCTTGAAATTGATACAAAGGAAAAAGCTGCCGATGAATTAGTAAATGAAACTGTAGAGCGTTTACGTAAAACATTTATCACTCCAATGGATCGTGAGGATATTCAGCTTTTGATTGACCAATTGGATACTACATTGGATAATATCAAAGAAATCATGGATAAAATGGTTATGTATCACGTGGGCAAACCAAGTGATGGTGCTATTCGCATGAGTGAAATTGTTGTTAAATGCGTTAAGCATATCAATAAATCCATTGGTTATATGGGGAGTCTTAAAAAGGATCATGTGAAGGTAGAGGGGCGTGTTCACCAAGTATTGAAACTTGAGTCTGAAGCGGATAATATTTATCATGAAGAAATGGCTAAGCTCTTTACAGAGTGTACAGATCCAATTGAAATTATCAAATGGAAGGAAATCCTTAGCGCTATGGAAGATGTAATCGATGGCTGCGAAGATTTGGTTGGTACATTCCGCCGGGTAGTATTGAAGTATGCTTGATGCTCATTATTTAGTATGGCTAGTTGTATTTTTAGCATTAGCCTTTGACTATATCAATGGCTTTCATGATACGGCGAATGCCATTGCCACATCCGTTTCTACACGAGCTATTGAGCCTAAAAAGGCAATTATGATGACCGCTGCTCTCAATTTTTTGGGTGCAATGGTTAGTACAGGTGTTGCAAAGACTATCGGTGGTGATATAGTAATGTCGCCATCTCTTATCGATAGTGGTATTATTTCTGCAGCCCTTATCGGTGCCATTACATGGAATCTTTTAACTTGGTATTGGGGAATTCCAAGTTCCTCATCCCATGCTTTGATTGGTGGCATCATTGGTGCTGTGGGCTGGTCTGTAGGATTTGACGCGTTGAATGAGGCGGGGATTTTAAAAATCTTTTTGTCTCTTATTTTATCTCCGATTGTAGCCATGATTGGTGGCTATATTGTGATGAAAGTATTGTACTTATTTTCGGTAGATTTTCTCCGATTGCTTTAAATGATCGATTTAGATCCATGCAAATTGTATCAGCAATTATGATGGCATTTTCTCATGGCTCTAATGATGCACAAAAAGCGATGGGGATAATCACATTAACCTTACTTAGCGGTGGTTTCATCGATACATTAGATGTACCGATTTGGGTAAAACTTTGTTGTGCTACTGCAATGGCTATGGGTACTGCTGTAGGCGGTTGGAAAATTATCTCTACAATGGGTACCAAGATTTTCAAACTAGAAACTATTAATGGGTTCGCTGCTGATTTAAACTCGGCGATTACTATTTTTTACAGCTACATTCTTACATTTGCCTGTAAGTACTACACACGTAGTAAGTGGTTCTTTACTAGGTGTAGGCTCTTCTAAACGTATTAAAGCCGTTAACTGGGGCGTAGCAAGATCTATGGTTATGGCTTGGTTTGTAACGATTCCATTATCTGGCATCGTTGCCGCTATTTGCTTATGAAGTAGGTCACTTACTATTTGGCTAATTCATATACTTTTT
>OIEK01000167.1_pt1 | contig 24023 bp, 27 predicted proteins | sample 1581821 | NCBI WGS metagenome assembly OIEK01 (sample SAMN03281017, study PRJEB24777) | human gut metagenome | isolation source: fecal sample PR221 from 1 month old male Chinese infant, caesarean... | reverse complement strand
ACATTCCCATTATGAGTCCCCCTTTAATTAAGCACCTCATAAAAACGATTCCTTATTGTCTAATTTCTACATACTAAATAGAATATCCTTTTTTCCAAAGTATAGTTATCATACTCAATTAAACCTTTGAATTCTCATTAATTAAAATAGATATTCATTATGCTCCCTTAAATAATAAAACTAATTGTATAGCAAAAAAGTTAACATGATACCAATAATTACAAAAATTTTTTCACCATACAAAAATGGACCCTCCAAATGAGAGTCCTTACTATGTATTGTTATGTTATTAAGCGTTTTTAGCTACTTCAACAAGTTTAGCGAATGCTACTGCATCGTTAACTGCCAAGTTAGCCAACATTTTACGGTTAACTTTAACACCCGCTTTAGTCAAGCCAGCGATGAAATCTTCCATCTTTGTATTTCAAATAAACTCATTTATCTTATTTCTTATGAAGAGTCATATTTTCAAAAGCTGTACCATAAGCTTCTTTAAAGATATAGTTACCCACAACATATTTAGGATCATGCAGAGCTACATCAACGTATTGTTCTGGAATATTACCGAAATTCCCTAAAGCCACACCTTCATAATTAAAATCTTCCACACTATTTATTGTTAATTTCATACCAGAGCTAGCTTGTTTAGCATATATGAGAAGTGAATAATCTTGTACATACTGTGGAGTACGTAATACGCTGGCTACAGAATGGTTTATATCATAACGATAAGTAACTAAAACCTTGTGAATATATGAGTTAGTTCTACGACTATTATTATTTTCAACCTCATATACAACGGCCTGTGCTTTATAAATAAACTGGTTCTCTTCTACTCTTTTAATGGAACTTTTATCTACAAAATACGTAATAGCATTTTTTCCTGTAAGAATAGGAACATTGTTCTTATCATTTTTAATAGCTTCCATCGATATAGCTTGGATCTGTAATGGTATTACTATACATACTAACAATAACATAGAAAATAACTTTTTCATTATTTTAATTCCCCTCTTTCAATATTTATCACACACATTATATGTATAGGATATCATATTATAAAAGTATTGATAATCTATTACTTTCACCACATAAAAAAAGGACCCTCTAAAGAGAGTCCTCAATGTATATTGTTATGCTATTAAGCGTTTTTAGCTACTTCAACAAGTTTAGCGAATGCTGCTGCATCGTTAACTGCCAAGTCAGCCAACATTTTACGATTTACTTCAACGCCTGCTTTAGCTAAGCCAGCAATGAAACGGCTGTAAGTTGTACCGTTGATGCGAGCCGCTGCGTTGATACGAGCGATCCACAATTGACGGAATTCGCGTTTTTTCGCACGACGGTCACGACGAGCGTAGTACAACGCTTTCATTACTGTTTCGTTAGCTTTTTTGAACAAACGGGAACGTGTACCGCGGTAACCTTTAGCTAATTTTAAAATCTTTTTATGACGTGCATGAGCTGTAACGCCCTTTTTCACTCTTGCCATTGTATATTCCTCCTAAATTACGATGTATCGATCTAATAGTTAACGATTAAGCGTATGGTAAGCATTTAGCTACGCGTTTGTGATCAGCTTTTGCAACCAATGTAGCTTTACGTAAATTACGTTTACGAGCTGGAGATTTCTTCTCAAGAATGTGGCTTTTGAAAGCTTTCGCACGCTTGAATTCACCAGTACCAGTTACTGCGAAACGTTTAGCCGCTGCGCGACGAGTTTTAATTTTTGGCATAATATAATCCTCCCAATACCTTATTTACTTACTAAAATCATGGTCATGTTACGACCTTCTAATTTAGCTGCTTTTTCAATAGACGCCGTTTCTTTGAGTTCTTCAGCAAAACGTGTCAACACTGCCATGCCTAGTTCTGGATGTGAAAGTTCACGACCGCGGAACATGATAGTTACTTTTACTTTGTTACCTTCAGCCAAGAATTTGGATGCATTTTTCATTTTTACGTAAAAGTCATGGTCTTCAATATGTGGACGTAATTTGACTTCTTTCAAAGTTACGATTTTTGTTTCTTTTTCGCTTCTTTCTCGCGTTTTTGTTGTTCATAACGATATTTACCGTAGTTCATAATGCGAGCTACTGGTGGTTTAGCGTTAGGTGCAATTTCCACAAGATCAAGATGCTGTTCTTCAGCCAATGCCAAAGCCTCACGGCCAGACATAATACCGATTTGTTCGTTTTCAGGACCTACGACACGAAGTTCACGAGCACGAATCTCTTCATTAATGCGTGGTGTATCCTTGCTAATAGCGTTCACCTCCAAGAGAATAAAAAAAACGGACGGCAAACACCATCCGAATAGAATTCTCTATATTAACCTCATACTTCTTGGTATTAGGTGAGTGGCGGATGGCCTCTGCTTCATAAATTACTTAATTATAATAACAAATTAGATAGTGAAAGTCAACAACAATCTTAAGTTGCTCTCAGCAATTTATTATTACAACTCTTTTAGTATAACAGAGATTATAAGTTCTGTATATAGGCATACTTACTGACACCTATCCCCCTTTATGTATACAATACTTCTATAGTATGATCATTAATTCTATAGAATAGAAAAATACGATACAATAATATATAATATATTCTACCTAGCAAAGTATTGTCTAACTAGATATTATCTAACTGAGTATTATTTAAGTGAGTATTATCTAGCTATGTATTATCTAACTAGATATTATTAAACTAAGTATTATCTAACTAAACATTATCTAACTAAGTATTATACAGTAATAGGTATTACACAAACTGAAAGGGGTTTTATTATGAGTATAACAACTAGTTCGCCTCCTCAAAAGGCTCGTACAACAGTTCAAAATATAGGTCTTATTCTTGCTTTTATTGTGTTAGTTGGCATTTTATTATTACCAACACCAGAGACATTATCTACCGGTGGTCATCGCATGATTGGTGTTCTTGTCTTTGCTATCATCTTGTGGATGACATCGGCTGTATCCTATCCAGTAAGTGCGACCATGATTACGGCGCTTACAGTATTACTCTTAGGTTTCTCACCAAATCCTGAGGCCCCTGCCAAGGTGATGGGCACAGCCAATGCCTTAAAGCTGATTATTTTGGGTTATTCTTCCCCTGCTATGATCCTCGTAGGTGCAGCTATGTTTATTTCCGTAGCCATGCGTAAAACAGGTCTCGATCGTCGCATAGCCATGCTCGTATTATCTAGTGTAGGTACAAAGGTTAGTCGCATTTATTTAGGTGTTATTATTACAGGCCTTATTCTCGCCTTCTTTGTACCAAGTGCAACGGCTCGTATCGCTTGTTTGGCTCCAATTATTATCGGTATCGTCGAAAACTTAGGTATTGAACGTAAAAGCCGTGTAGCAGCCCTACTCATGGTAGGTGCCATACAAGCAGATACATTTTGGAATATTATGATTCAAACAGCTGCTGCTCAAAACCTCGTAGCTGTTGGGTTTATGCAAACACAGATGAACACATCGGTAAGTTGGATTGATTGGCTCACAGCAGCTGCACCGTTCTCCATAATTATGGCTATCATTACCTACTTTGTAACGCAAACTTTTATCAAACCAGAGATTAAAGAGCTCGTTGGCGGTGATGTACAACTCGCTAAAATGCGTAAAGAAATCGGTCCAATGACATTTGATGAAAAGAAACTATTATGCATCTCCATTGGTTTATTAGCATTGTGGGCCACAGGGGGTAAACTACACTCTATCGATACTACAACAACTACGATTATAGCAATTGCCTTATTCTTCTTCCCTAAAATTGGTATTATGGACTGGAAGTTTGCACAGCCAAATATCGACTGGGGATCGATTGTTATGTTTGGAGCTGGTATAGGACTGGGTTCCGTATTACTTAAAACAAAAGCTGCTACTTGGCTCGCACAGGTATTTGTAAATGCCTTCTCCCTTGAAACAGCAAGCGTGTTCCTTTTGATTGCTATTATGGCCGCCTTCCTGATTTTAATCCATCTTGGATTTGCATCAGCTACAGCTCTATCATCTGCCATGATTCCTATCGTAATATCCATCGTTATGGGACATTCTGCAGAAGGACTGAATCCACTCGGCGTAACAATGCTCATGCAATATGCAATCTGCTTCGGTTTAGTATTACCAGTAAACTCACCTCAAGGCATGGTAGCTTACGGTACAGATACATTCGACGTAAAAACATTTATGACTACAGGGATTCCATTAACCATCATCGGCTATATCATGATGCTTGTATTTGCACTTACATACTGGCACTGGATTGGAATTGCGTAAGTCTAAATATTCTAAATAGACCAAACACTCAAAATAATTCTAATATTTTAAATTAAACATACTATAAAAGGCTCTGTCTTAAGACAGAGCCTCTTGATTTTTATATGAGTTTCAATATAAAACGTCTATATTCTTTTCGATGTAAAGCTTTCACAAACAATTATTTATTCTAATTCCTTACCTTTAAGTTCCGGAATCAAGAATACGGTTGCCAATATATCGATTACATAGATAATCGCCAAGAATGCAATTGCCACTTGGTACGAATACATTGAGATAATCATACCTACTACCATTGGGCTAAAGCCACCTACGGCGCGACCGATGTTAAATAACACGTTTTGAGCCGTTGCGCGAGCACTTGTTGGATAAGCTTCTGCCATTAAGGCACCGTAGCCACCCATCATACCATTTACAGAGGCTCCTAGAATAGCACCGGCAAATAGCATAGCTGTTGGATCAGATAGTTGAGAGTAAATCAAGATAGATGCCACAGCACATACTTGGAACAAGATAAATGTTGGTTTACGACCAATTTTATCAGCCAATCGTCCAAATAACCAAATGCCAAGCATCATGCCACATACAGTTACGGCAGTCCACAGGCCCGATTTTGTAAGGGAAAAACCTAATTGCTTACTCAAGAAGTTAGGTAACCAGATCATAATACCGTAGTAACCAAAGTTTTGAACAGATGTTAAAACAGCAACACCTATAGAGGTCTTTGTAGTTCTTACATCTTTAACTAATAACTTGAATGAATTCGTATGGGAATGTTCCTTAGTTTCTTTACTTTGAACAAAGATTTCAGGTTCATGTAATTTCGCACGGAAGAACCAGGCTACAAAGGCAGGGATAATGCCAACCATAAACATGCCTCGCCATCCAATATAAGGAAGTAATACGGGTGTTAACAGTGCTGCAGCCAATACGCCTAACTGCCAGCCGATGGCAACATAGCTTGTTGCCTTTGCACGATGTTGTGCAGGCCATGCTTCAGCTGCTAAGGCCATACCAATACCAAATTCACCGCCTAAGCCGATACCGGCAATTGTCCGATATATGAGAAGATCCCAATACCCTTGTGCAAAAGCACATAGACCAGTAAATACAGCAAATAACACAATAGTCCATGTCAACACACGAACACGACCAAACTTATCTGACAAGGTACCAAAGATAAAGCCACCGATTACGGCACCTACCAAGGTCCACGTCACAAGTGAACCTGCTTGACCAGTAGTCAAGTCTAAGTCCCCTGAAATCAAGGTTAGCATAAAGCCAAGAATCAAGAGATCAAACCCATCCATGGCATAACCTATAGATGAACCAATAACAGCTTTCCAACCGTATGAATTTACTTCTTTCATAGTCATTTCCTTTCGCTACTCACAGGTAACAATTAAAGAGAATATAATAATAAAATCCCCCTCATATAATCTCACCACTAATAAATTATACAGACTAATTATAATTGTGCAAGATGTGAGGGGGATTTTTATCAATATAAATAGCTAGACAGTAGATAATTAATTACGTTCTTTAATTTCAATCTTAATAGAATTAAAGAATTCTTCGAATGGTACAGAACCTAATTCATCACCACCGTGTTTACGAACGTTAACTGTGCCTTCTTCAACCTCTTTATCACCCGCAACAAGCATGTAAGGAACTTTTGCCATTTGTGCTTGGCGGATTTTATAGCCGATTTTTTCACTGCGATCGTCTACTTCTACGCGTACATAGTCGCGGTGCATTTGTTTTGCCAATTCCTTAGCATATTCAACATGTTTTTCAGAAATAGGCAAGATTTTAACTTGTACAGGAGCCATCCATGTTGGGAATGCGCCTGCATAATGTTCAGTTAAGATACCGATGAAACGTTCCATAGAGCCGAAGCATGCACGGTGAATCATGATAGGACGATGTTTTTGACCATCTTCACCAATGTATTCAATTTGGAAACGTTCAGGCAAGTTCATATCTAATTGAATAGTACCACATTGCCATGTACGACCTAAGGAGTCTTCGATATGGTAGTCAAGTTTAGGACCGTAGAATGCGCCGTCGCCAGGGTTGATTACGTATGGAATACCTTTCGCTTCGATAGCATTACGCAATGCTTCTGTCGCTGCTTCCCAAATTGCGTCATCACCCATTGCATTATCAGGTTTAGTGGACAGTTCTACATGATATTTCAAGCCGAATTGACTATAGATACGGTCGAACAATTCGATAACTTTCATCAACTCAGTTTGCATTTGATCTGGCAACATGAATACATGAGCATCGTCTTGTGTGAACGCACGTACACGGAATAAGCCGTGTAAAGCACCGGACAATTCATGACGATGTACTAAACCAAGTTCAGCATAACGCAATGGGAAGTCACGGTAGGAGTGCATTTCGTTTGGTAAACCAAAATACCACCTGGGCAGTTCATCGGTTTAATTGCATATTCTTCATCGTCGATGATTGTAGTATACATATTTTCACGGTAATGATCCCAGTGACCAGAAGTTTCCCACAAATGTTTACTCAAAATGATAGGTGTACGAATTTCTTCATAATCAAAATCATGGTGAACTTCACGCCAGAAGTTTTCTAATTCGTTGCGAAGAGCCATACCCTTTTGGTAAGAAGAATGGGAAGCCAGGACCTTCTTCTTTGATAACGAACAAGCCAAGTTCTTTACCAAGTTTACGATGATCCCGTTTAGCCGCTTCTTCAAGCAAATGAAGGTATGCGTCAAGTTCTTCTTTCTTTTCAAATGCTGTACCGTAAATACGTTGTAACATTTTATTTTTTTCATCGCCGCGCCAGTATGCACCTGCAATGCTTTGTAATTTAAAAGCTTTTACCTTACCAGTGGATGCTACGTGAGGTCCTGCGCAAAGATCGATGAAATCGCCTTGAGAGTAGCAGGAGATTACAGCATCTTCAGGAAGATCTTGAATCAATTCTACCTTGTAGTCTTCGTTTTTAGATTTGAAGAACTCGATAGCTTCTTGACGAGGCATAACGGATTTAGTAATCGGTAAATTTTCTTTTACGATGCGGCTCATTTCCTTTTCGATTTTACCCAAATCTTCAGGAGTCAAAGTATGTTCCATATCGATATCATAGTAGAAACCTTTATCGATAGCAGGACCGATAGCCAATTTAGCTTCAGGCCATAAGCGTTTAACTGCTTGAGCCAAGATATGAGAAGCTGTGTGGCGCAAAGTATGTTTACCACCATCTTCTTCGAATGTTAAGAATGCTACTTCAGAACCATCTACAAGTTCTTCGCGAAGGTCTGTTAATTCGCCATTTACGTTAGCAGCTAGTACTTTTTTAGCCAAGCTGTTAGATAGTTGTTTTACTGCTTCCCCAAGAGTAGTGCCAGCAGCATATTCCTTCGCACTACCATCAGGTAAAATGATTTTTACATCTGCCATTTTTCTTTCCTCCAATTTATAAACTAGGATAGCTTTGATTTTTCACTGTCCCCAATAGACCTACTTACCACACAATACATATATAGTGAGTAAATATCTTGAAGAAATTGGGTAATAAAAAAAGACCTTCTATCCCTACAAACAAGGGACGAAGATCATTCGCGGTTCCACCCTAGTTAACTACCTATACGAATATATGTGTATAGTTAATTCACTTCATTAAGCCCGATAACGGTGGCGACCGTACTTGCCTACTTTAGGTTCGACAAATCAGTTTAAAGGGGGTAACTCTAATATATGTGTAAGGCATTTCCAGCATCTGCCTCTCTCTGGTACACAGGGATAAAAGAATCATGTCCTTTGCATCACTTTTACTAGATTATAGTATCATAGAGAATTAAAAAATTCAATACAGTTTAACTGGAAATTTAATAAGAACTATAAATTGTAATTGTTGTTAGAGCGATATACTATAAACTTCACCTTTATTTTTCCTATATACATTTATTTTTAAAAGAAAACGGCCCGAGAATGATATGGCCCCCTTTACTAGACAACCAGTGAAGGCGGAACATATCAGAATCTCGAGCCATTTTATATACATTATTTGTAAATTAGCGTTTGAAGTTTGTAGACAACATAGCGCCAATTACTTTTTCCAATTTGCTAGTGGAAAGATCTGGACCTTTGTAAAGTGTTAAGAGTACATCATTAGAATTATCTTGTTTAGATACCATCATAACGCCACTACCGCGAGCACCGTTATCATCGTAATCTTTCGCTACGATAACAAGGTTCAAATAATGATCCTTCATGTATGTGTACACCTTGCTTGTGCGCGCAGAGGAACCGATCATTTTTGCCATGTTCATACCACGGTTAAATACGATTGCATTTGCATTATGAGGATTTGCCGCTAATTGTTGCTTCTCTTCTTCATTTAGAGGCATGAGGTTTACCATGAGGGAGTCACCCATCTTGCCGCGGAACATGGCTGGCATCGTTTCGCGCACGTCATCAGGAATACCTGTGTCAGCAGTCAATTTCAATTCCTTAGGAACGGTCATGTATAAAACGCCCCTTGCTATTGCGTCCCACCTCTGTCGTACTGAGATCTACAGCGCTAAGCATAATGGAATCTTTAATGGTCGCCACTTGATTAGCCAATGGTTTTTCAGGAACGCCACGGCTCGCCAATTGTACATCGCCAGATTTAGTTTTCTTCAATGTTTCCACATTCCAACTTGCACCTTTTTTGTCTGCATCGCTAGCTTCTGTGAAAGCATTCGCCCCATCCTTTGTACCTACATATACATAGGTTTGAGCTGGGATGATGGTATCTGGTGCACCAGATTTATTGAATGCCGCACCGTATACTACATTAGGAATCACAGTAGAGCCAATTTGTAAATTGTTGTTAGTTTGGCTTTCCACATCAAAATTAATATTCCCTGTGAACGTCATATCAGGGCCATGATTGATAACAACCACATCTCCTGCTTGAGGAATGATTACAGGACCAACAGGACCCGCCATAGCTACACCTGCCATCGATACTCCAAGGCAAGCTGTTAATAATGCGCGTTTCAAAATAGATTGTTTCATAGATATACTCTCATTTCTCTACAATTCGTATACATTTGATGTAATTGTAAATCTAATATAGTCATAAAATTCCCTCATATGATTTACAATCAAAATTATACTTAATCTTCTATAGTGACATAGTTGGATAAACTACTCAATACTTCAAGCGCCAAGGGCCTTGTAGATGGTGTGCAGCGCAACATACACCGCCCACTCGCATCTACCGAGGTCATAACACCTAAATATTCATAGCCTTCAATGATGCGATTGATAAAATTCGTATGCTTAGGATCAATGTGAAAGTACACATACGCTTCTTCTCCAGAGGTGGTTAAATCGGGTACATCTGGAAATGCACCAATTGATTTACTCGGCTCTAAGGCTGCACCACTCATAAACTATTCATCCTCTTTAGATTTGCACTCGCGACGCATCATGGAGTAAGGTTCAAGAGGTGTATCCATGTAAATGCGTACTTTCATTTGTGCATGCGGTGCTACATCGATAGGATTACCATCTTCATCTGTCATTTTTTCGATAACAGTTTCAACGAGTTCCCCTTTTGGTTGACAGAATTCTACCTTATCACCCACCTTGAAGTTATTACGTTGTTCAAGATCAACGTATTTTTCTTCTTCGTTGTAGCCCATAACTAAACCGATGAAGTCATGACTTTGAGTATTCGTAGATTTACCATAGTTTTGCGCCGTTTCATCAGGACGACCTTCAGCAAAGCCGTCTGTATAAGGGCGATGGGAAATCTTTTCTAATTCTGCAATCCATTCTGGACGAACGTACCAATCTTTACCTTCTTTAAGGTATGTATCAATCGCTGTGCGATATACTTTTGCCACTGTGGCACAGTAGTGAACGGATTTCATGCGACCTTCGATTTTAAGGCTATCAATACCAGCTTCATATAGATCTGGAATGCGGTGAATTAAACACAAGTCTTTAGAGTTAAAGATATACGTGCCATGTTCATCTTCTTCGATTGGGTAATATTCACCAGGTCGATTAGATTCCACAAGAGAATATTTCCATCGACAAGATTGAGAACATTGACCACGGTTCGCATCGCGATTACCTGTCATATAGTTAGACAATAAGCAACGACCAGAGTAAGAAATACACATAGAACCATGTACGAAGGACTCAATTTCAATATCTACATGATCCTTCATTTCTTTAAGGTCTGCTAAGGATACTTCGCGAGCCGCTACAACACGTGTGGCACCAAGTTCTTTCCACATCTGAACTGTATGCCAATTCGTAGTAGAAGCTTGTGTACTTACATGAAGCTCTAAACCTGGAGCTACGCGCTTAGCAAGGCTGAAAATCCCCATGTCTGCAACGATGATAGCATCAACACCGATGCTTTCAAGAAATTTCAAATAGTCCTCTAAACCTTCAAAGTCCTCGTTGTGAGGAATGATATTACATGTAACATGAATCTTTTTACCATGTGCATGTACAAATTCTACAGCTTCCTTTAATTCCTCGTCGGAGAAATTAGAGTTTCCTGCGCGCAAGCCAAAGCGTTTACCTGCGCAATATACGGCATCCGCACCATAGCGGATAGCCATTTTAAGCTTGTCCATATTACCTGCAGGACAAAGTAATTCCATAAATGTTCTGCCATTATTTGTTGTGCCCTTTCCACACACTCACACTCATACCATCACCCATTGGGTAAATAGTAGTGTTAAACAATTTTTTATTTTCAACATATGTTAAGTATTCTTGTAACCGTTTTACGATAGTTTTGAACCGTTTTGGTGGTTCCTTATCGCCCCTTACATAACCTCTAAAGAGTACATTATCTGCAAGAATGACGCCCCCTTCTTTCACATGTGGCAGAATAAGTTCAAGTTGTTTTAAATATTGCCCCTTTGGACCATCTAAAAACACTAGATCATATTCGCCTGTGAGTTCCGTTAAGACTTGAGACGCATCGCCTTTCAGCAATGTAATTTTATCGGCATAATCGGATTGGTTAATATAATATTTCGCCATTTCGTGACGCACATCATCCAGTTCAATGGATGTAATATGCCCCTCTTCCTCGTCGAGTAGCGGAGCCATCAACAAAGCGGAGTAACCAATGGCGGTGCCCACCTCTAACACAGAGGTGGGCCGGTACAAACCTATTAATTCTTCAAATAGATGAACCTCAGACTCTCGTAAAATCGGCACATCATTAATCATCGCGTAAATACGCTGTTCATTTAAAATATCATTTAATGTCATGAAAGTAGATTAAATCTCCTACATTATCTATTGTTAGTACCACTAGGAACTACCAACGTAGAGCGTTCAGCAGGATTTGCAGATTCTACCTGAATTTGTGGTACTTGTTGTGCATTAGGAATCACATTCTGCATCGATTCAGGTACAGGTGTCGTCGTTGGTACATACGTATTGGTATTTGTATTATTTCCATAGGATGGAGCAGCTGGCGTAACTTGTGTTGATGATTGATTTTGTGTTGAACCTGGTACAGGATCTGGAATCTCAGCCGCTGGAACTGTAGTTGGTGTGTATTTATAACTAGGCTCTACATCAACATATTGAGAATCTGCTTCCACTGCTTCTGCAGAACTATAATTATAATTAGGCTCTGTAGTCGCTACTGCTACGTCATAGTTAGGACCAGCTTGTGCAGCTACTTCAGTATTAGCAGAAGAATTTTTTACTGTGTCAGCACCATAAATTTTATTAACCGCTGCTAAATGTTCTTCGTATGATTTAGAGAAGTGATTATGCCCCTCTTTATCTGCTACGAAGTATAAATAATCTGTATTTTCAGAATGTAAAACTGCATCTAGAGCTTTTTTACCAGGATTTGCAATTGGACCTGGTGGTAAACCTTTAGATACATATGTATTATATGGGCTTTGCAATTGTGTATCCCCAATCGTTACATTTTCTTTCGCATAGCCAAGTACATAGGAAATAGTCGCATCAGATTGTAATGGAATACCATGTGCTAAACGCTTTTTGAATACCCCTGCAATAGTTGGACGATCTGCATCAAATAAAGACTCTCGTTCAACAATAGATGCCAAGGTTACAAAGTCATGAATACTCATATGTTGAGCTTGAATTTGTTTCTTCACAGCTGGTGTAAGGTAACGATTCATTTCGTCAGCCATCATTTGAATAACATCACGAGGCGTAGCACCTACGGGGATTTCATACGTACTTGGGAACAAGAAGCCTTCTACAGGATATGTGGCAGGTTTTGTGCCTTTCATATAAGGGTATGGTACATAGGTCTTAGCTTCAGCTAAGAAGTCCTTCGCCTTCATGATTTGATTCTTTTCAAGAACGATAGCAATATCACCAACTGTATATCCTTCTGGAATTGTAACACGAATAGATTCTACATGACCTTCTTGTAACAAAGAAATGAGTTCGCGCACAGTTACTTTATTAGGTATTTGATAATGGCCAGTTTGAAGCTTATCATTGGTACCGCTCAAGTATAACCAGAGCTTAAAGCCCTGAGTTGAGCGAATTAGCCCCCTTTCAAAAAGCATATCTGCAATTTCAGTACCCGTTTGACCCTTTTTCTATAACGACTACTTGTGTTCCATCATCTTGAGCAAAGGTATTCGGTACAAAGTACAATGCACCAAGGCCTCCACCAATAATTAATATACCTATAATAACTAGGATCAAAATATATCTTAAGGCTTTTCTCACGTTGTTGAGTTCCTTTCTGTAACATAACAGTATATCAATTCATTATACCATAAACTCTATATTTCCCCTATATAAAAGGGCAGTGATTCGGCTTATTCCATTTTATGCGACATATTAATTTTATGTATTTCTTATACCATTAACAGGAATGGAGTTACTTCTTTGTACAACAATGATAAGGTATAACAAAATAAAAATAGCGCATTGTCTACTGACAATACGCTATTTTTATGCTAAAGACGATTATTCGTCTTCATCCATGTCTTCATACAATTTTACTAGAGTTTCAAAGTTTTCATCTTCTTCATCCAAAGGTACGTATTCTTCTACGCCTTCTTCATTTGTTTCGATGCGAGCCAAGATCATGTATGTGTCATCTTGACCTTCATGGTCGGCATCTTCATCTTGTACATGTACAAGAACGGCATACTCTTGACCTTCATGGTTCAAGATAACATCTTCTGTGAAGTATTGTTTATTACCATGTTCATCTTCGAATTCCAAATAATACACTTCACCTTCAAAATTTTGGTCAACCATTGGAAACCCTCCTTAAAGAAAAATACTTATTTATTAAACTGCAAGCGATCTAAATATCCTTGCAAAATTACAACCGCTGCCATTTTATCGATAACGGATTTACGCTTTTTACGGCTCACGTCAGCCGCAATGAGTTGACGTTCAGCCATAACAGTAGATAACCGCTCATCCCAATATGTAACAGGTAAATCGATGACTTCCTTCATCTTTGCAACGAATTCTTCAGTCTTTTCAGCCCGTTCACCTTTTGTACCATTCATATTTTTCGGCATACCTACCACAAGTTCATGTACTTCATATTCAGAAATGAGTTCTTGTAAGCGATTAAAGTCTTTTTCTAGAGATGTTCTACGAATGGTTTCAATACCTTGTGCAGTCATGAGCAGTGCATCGCTACAGGCAATACCAATAGTACGGCTGCCTACATCTAATGACATAATTCTCATTATAGTTGTTTAGCCTTTGCGTATTCTTTCAATAATTCTTCAATCAAGTCATCACGTTCTAAACGACGGATATCGGAACGCGCATTATTATAACTTGTTATGTACGCAGGATCTCCAGAGATTAGATACCCTAAGATTTGATTTATTGGATTGTAACCTTTTTCTTGAATAGATTGATAAACACGTGTAAGCACCTCTTCAGCTGTCATCGGTTCATCGTCTACTTTACGGAATAACATGGTTTCATCTGAAACGTTCATCGTATCCCTCCTTTTTATTACATCGGCAGATTTCACTATACAAGTGAAATCTCACCTACTATTATACTTGAATTAAAGCTACAAAGTCAGTAATTTTTTATGCATTATAAAAAAATTTCTATAACAGATACAAGTATAATTATAAAATTATATGCCTATTGTAACATAGATTTTAAGGCTTCACCACCAGCTTTTAATGCTTCCATTAATTTAGCTGGCTCTTTGCCACCTGCTTGTGCCATATCCGGACGGCCACCGCCATTACCTCCAGCTACTTGAGCTGCTGCTTTAACAATATTACCTGCTTTTGCACCTTTAGCAACGACATCTTTAGATACTTTACATACAAAGTTTACCTTATCATCGCCCATAGCAGCGCCTACAAGAACCACACCAGAGCCATTCAATTTATCAAGGCCCATATCAGCTAAATCACGCAATTCATCGATGGAGGACGCCTTTACAGCTGCGGCAACAAATTCAACATCACCTATCACAACTTTACCAGCAACGATGTCAGCTGCACCAGCTGCAGAAACCTCTTTACGAATTTGTTCTAATTCTTTTGCTGTGTCTTTAGCTTCTGTCAACACTTGGTGTAAGCGTTCTTCTATTTGAGGTGCTTTAGTTTTAAGCTCGCTTGCCATGCGTTCAATAGTCAAACGATCTTGTTTTGCTGCATCGAGAGCTGCACGACCTGTAATCGCTTCAATACGACGTACACCAGAACCGATACCAGCTTCAGATGTTAAACGGAAGGAACTAATGAAAGCTGTGTTGCCTACATGAGAACCACCACATAATTCAACGGAGAAGCCAGGAACCTCTACAACGCGAACTACATCACCATATTTATCTCCAAAGAGTGCCATCGCACCTTTCGCTTTTGCTTCGTCCATTGACATTTCTTCGATAGCTAGATCCGTAGCTTTTAAAATTTCTTCGTTTACAAGTGCTTCGATTTGATCAAGTTCCTCTTGTGTTACAGGGGAGAAATGAGTGAAGTCAAAACGCAAGTAATCAGGAGTTACTAGAGAACCAGCTTGGTTAACATGCTCGCCAAGAACCTTTTTCAATGCTGCATGTAACAAGTGTGTTGCTGTATGATTGCGGGCCATTGCTGCGCGACGATTTGTATCCACTTCAAGTGTTACATCATCACCTTCAGAGATAGAACCTTCTACAACAGTACCGATATGATATACAGTGCCTTCTGGTAAACGTTTTGTATTATGAACCTCTACCTTACCCATTGGGCCCACGATAAAGCCTGTATCACCTAATTGACCGCCCCCTTCAGCATGGAAAGGAGTAGTGCGTACGATAACAGTAATTTCATCGCCGTCAGCTGCTGTTTGTAAGCGTTCAGAACCTTTACCAAGCATCAATACGGCGGATGCAGTTTCTGCTTCATCTTCAACAAGTTCTTCATCTTTCAAGAATGTAATGTCTGGTGTTGCTACCTTCGCATCTTCTTTTACACGAGCCTCACGAGCGCGTTCACGTTGTTCTTTCATAGCAGCTTCAAAACCTTCATGGTCGATTGTAAAGCCGCGTTCAGAAGCTATTTCCTCTGTTAATTCCCAAGGGAATCCATATGTATCATATAGTTTAAATACTTCTGTACCAGGAACAACAGTTGCTTTTTCAGCAGCTAATGTATCAATTAAAGAGTTTAACAACTCAAGGCCTTGTTCCAATGTTTGGTTAAAGCGTTCTTCTTCGTTTTGTACAACACGTTTAACGAAATCTTGTTTCTCAGCGATGGATTTAATACCAGGTCCTAGAATGTCTACGACTACATCAATAAGAGGTGTTAAGAAGATACCTTCAATACCAAGTAAACGGCCATGACGTACAGCACGGCGTAAAATACGACGCAATACATAGCCACGACCTTCATTAGACGGTAACACACCATCGGAAATCAATGCTGTGACAGCACGAGCATGGTCAGCAATAACCTTCAAAGAAACATCTGTATTTGGATCTTCGTTATATTTCACACCGGCCCGTTTTGCAGTGGCTTCAATAATTGGGAAAATCAAATCGGTTTCAAAATTTGTTTTACAACCTTGTAATACGGAAGCCAATCGTTCAAGACCGGCGCCAGTATCGATGTTTTTATGTTGTAATGGTTCATAAGACCCATCTGGCATTTTATTGAATTGTGTAAATACTAAGTTCCAGATTTCAAGATAGCGATCACAGTCACAACCTGGTGCACAATTAGGATCATCACAACCATGTTCAGGACCTTGGTCGAAGAAGATTTCACTGTCAGGACCACATGGGCCTTCACCAATTTCCCAGAAGTTATCTTCGAGGCGCGTAATGTGACTTTCTTCTACGCCACAATCATTGTGCCATGTATCATACGCTTCTTGGTCATCTGGATATACAGTGACATATAGTCTATTTTTATCGAGTTTAATAACTTCAGTTAAGAACTCCCATGCCCAGTGAATAGCTTCTTTTTTGAAGTAATCACCGAAGGAGAAGTTACCAAGCATTTCAAATGAATGTATGGTGACGAGCTGTGCGGCCTACATTTTCAAGGTCACCAGTACGCATACATTTTTGGCTTGTTGTAATACGATGACAAGGAGGTACCAATTTACCTGTAAAGAAAGGCTTTAATGGCGCCATACCTGCCCCGATCAATAACAAAGACGGATCGTTTTCTGGTATAAGAGAAAAACTATCTAATTTTAAATGTCCTTTACTTTCAAAAAACTGCAAGTATGCTTGACGCAGTTCATTACCCTTCATGTGTATATTCCTCCTAAAATTATTTACTCTTCATTATAACTCAAAAACGATATAAAATCTATTAAAAACATTGAGATTATGCGGAATTTACGCACTTTCACACCAATTCAAGCAAACCGTAAAAAATATAATTTTAAAGCCATATTTTTTACAATAAAAGTAAAGGTCAAATTTAGTCAATGCTAGTTAAATCATAAATAATAAACATAAAAAAAGAGGTTATACAAATCAACAAAACAAAATTGATTCGTATAGCCTCTTTTATAGCTAGTTATTAAATTAGCGTACAACGCGTTTTGCGCCGATGTAACGTTCACCCCAATAGCCAGTATCAAGGTCTGCTACTGCAACACCACGACTGGAAGTGGCGCTGATGAACTTGCCATCGCCAATATAAATACCGGAGTGAGATGGACCTGGTTCATAGGTTTCGAAGAATACCAAATCCCCTGCTTTCAAGTTCGCACGAGAAACTTCAACACCTACGTTATACTGTTCGTCTGCCAAACGCGGTAAGGAAATACCTTGTTTTTCAAATACATATTTAACATAACCAGAGCAGTCAAATCCACTTGGAGTTGTACCGCCAAATACATATGGTACACCACGGTATTTGTCAGCTTCTGCCAAGATTGCGTGAATGCTACTAGGTGTTTCATTTTTCGTAATATTGTTTAATTTAACGTTCTTGCCATTAATGGAATGACCAGCGATACGACGGGATGTCGCATTACTGTTTGTAAAAGCGGATTTCGTTGCTACTGCTTTAGTCGCTGCATTTTGGGTCAATACTGCCTTCGTAGAACGAGGAGCACCCATCAATGCATTATACGTAGCAGGGCCTACGATACCATCCACCGGAAGGCCACGATCTTGTTGGAACAGACGAACTGCCCACTTCGTTTCCTTACCATATACACCATTTTTATCTGTAGCATTATAGCCGTGTTTAATTAGTTGTTGTTGAACCGCTGTAACACTTTTGCCCTTATCACCATATTGTAATGTTGTTGCGCCAACCATGGCTGTTGTGGCACACACAAAAGTTAATGTTAATGCCGTTATTTTAACCTTACTATATTTTGACTTCATATGCTTCCTTTCCAAAAAACTTTTAAAGTAAGTTATTTATTCAAAATATACTAACCGTCTATTTATTTGCATTCACAAATACAGCTAGTCTTCTTTGCTTTTGTTAGTATAAGCCTCTGGTGCCATAAAAACATCTGCACTACTTGGTCCGAGTAACGGAGCCTCTTCATGCTCTTCAAAATTTATAGCTGACTTAACCCAATACAAAGGCCGTTGCTTTACCTCTTCAAAAATACGACCTACATACTCGCCAATAATTCCCAGTCCGACGAGTTGAATTCCACCAATAAACAAGATTGATACGCCCAAGGTTGTCCACCCATTCAAAGCTTGTCCTGTAAGATATACATACAAAAGATGTAAAATGAGCAAAAAGCTCATTCCACCACAAAGTACTCCTACATACAAGGCGGCCCGTAAAGGCACCCTTGAAAAAGCAGTTACACCATCGAGAGCAAATCGAATCATTTTACGCACACTAAACTTTGAGACACCTGCAAATCGAGGTGGTGCCACAAAGTGCAACTCTGCTTGTCTGTACCCTAAGGCGCCGACAATACCGCGCAAAAATCGACCATGTTCTCTGAATCGTTTCAACGTGCCCAATGCTTTACTATTCATGAGGCGGAAATCGGACCCACCTTCAACAATAGGAACATCGGCCATTTTGTTCATCAGTTTGTAATAATACTTAGATGTGAAAGATTTAGCCCAACTAGCGTCATCAGTTGAATCGCGTATGGTACGCACCACGTCATACCCTGATTCCCACAACCGAACTAGTTCAGGAATCAATGCAGGTGGATGCTGCATATCACCGTCCATTGTAATGACTGCATCGCCATGAGCATAATCAAGTCCACATGTAAGTGCCGTTTGATGCCCAAAGTTACGAGCCAGCAATAACACTTTGACATGTTTATCATTGAATGCAATTTCACGCAGTATCATAGCTGACGAATCACTAGATCCATCATCCACGAAGATTAATTCATAATCATACGTGAGACCTGACATAACATCAGTTACAGCTTTATAAAAGTTCGCTATATTTTCCTCTTCGTTATATACAGGCACTACAATAGAAAGTAACATAAATCCTCCAAAGTATTTTACTCACATATTTTATGTTAATTAGTAAATTAAGGCAAATGCTAAAGGTTAACAATAGGCCTAATAATGTTTATAAAGCCAGTAAATAAGCTATTTCTCTGTAAAACACCAATGAAACACTTCATTTATCCTTTATATAAGCTAAACGAATTAATTTCATATAAATTTATTCGTAAAACTACTTAATAAAGTAATTTATAAAAAATATTTATTTTATTAATATAGAAACAAATATGATTATTTCTGGCTTTATCAACTATTAATCAAAAATATATATGAATTTTTATCATAAAATTATCAAAAACGCCTAATTTCATCTATCTTTCATGAAAAAGAGACCCGTTAAGGGTCTCCTTTACTATAATCCAGCAGCATCAATCCAAGATTGTAAATCTTCCTCCGCCAGTTCCATATCTTCTATATAAGCACCAGCTACAACTGGATATTTAGCGACCTCTACTGTATGTAAAATGGAATCATCGCGACCATTTTTATAAGTTCCAATCCAGATTCCAGAAAATTGTGATTCATACCATTCTACAGGTTGATCAGTTTCATTAAAGTTAATCGTAATATAACCGCGTCCAAGTGTTTCTAATACTTCAACTTGTTCTTCCTCTGTTAAACCTGTTTTTTCAATATAAATCGAATATGTCTCACCATTTTCACGCAAATTCTTTAGAGCCAAACGCAACTCATTTAAAACGGCGCGAACATTACCATAATTTTCAATCATAAATACTCCTATACAGAAACTATCTTTACATTCTATAAGCTATCTATACATTATATGAAATTTCCACTTTATGCTTTAGGCTCAACTGTTACGCCCCATTCTCGTAGGACATGCAAAATACGTTTTTTTAACCTCAGGCAAGGCACATTGTACCGGCTCGCTAGGTTCAAAACCAATTTCCAATGATTCCGGTTCTACACCAATAACCACTGCATCTTCTAATGGATCTTCTTGAATAGCACGGATGCGTAAAATATCTTGCATTCCTACTTCATGTACAGAAATATGTTCCGTAAAATATTGTTCCAATTCCTTATGAGGAAATTCATATATAGTTCCTGGAGCATCTCCACCATTAATAGCGTCTACAAGAAGAATTTTCTTCATACCACGCATATACGTGAGTAATTCCATCCCCATAGTGCCACCATCAATAATGGAAATCGGAGGTGTAAATGTGAAAGATTCTTTCAATTCTTTTACTACATGAACACCTAATCCCTCATCGGTAAGCAAAATATTACCGACTCCAAGTAGGACAATTTCATTATCTCCATCATCATAAAGGCTATTTAAATCAATACGCGGACCCTCTGAGTCCGCGTATTGTTCCAAGCCACTGATGATATCAGTACTTGTATTAGTCATTTTCTTGTAATTCTCTTTCTCTAGGATCATTAGGATCACTTGGACGATATGTAGTACCAGATGGTTTATCAATACGTTCCCCACGACGACGTTTACCATTGAGGTCTTCAATATCAATTGGGTCATGAGCGTAATATTTCATGCCCGAAACCATAGCAGATACTTCGCCGGATTCCTCCATAACGTCTTCTCGAAATGCCATATACACGTGAACAATAGTAAAGAACAAGAATCCCCACGCAATGTAGTGATGGATAACATGGACTTTATATTCACCACCAAATAATGTAATCACTGGTGCAAATAAAGTTCCTAGAATACCATTAGGATTAACCATCGAATACATTGCAAAACCCGTTAAGATTTCAAAGAAGAACATAATGTATACCATCATATACGCAGTTCTAGCTAAGGAATTACGAAGCCAATGATGTTCATGTTTTTGAGGAATCATTAAATAGTGCAATGTTGTTTCTTTAAGACCGTACCAATACCGTTTTTGACGGAATTTAGGTAATAATCTATCCCCTCGGTTCCAAAGAGCGCCTGCAAAACGGAAGATAAAGGAGAATGTTAAGATAACACCTGCAATGAAATGAATACGCCGCATAGTTTCCATAGAGAACCAGCCATCAATAGCAAAAGTTGGTTCAGGGTTACCCGTAATCGCAGCAAAGCCTGGATCACCAATATATAGTCCTGTCCAGAATAAAGCCGTTACACTAAGCACCATAGTCCAGTGGAATATGCGCAGCCATAGACTAAATACGACATACGCCTTTTTGTCAGTATGTATTAACATAAGCCCACCACCCTTTATTTACACAATGCATCTGTATTGACGGAAACAATTTTTTCGCCTTTTTTATTGTATAAATGGGTTGCACATGCGAGGCATGGATCAAAGGAGTGAATTACCTTCAAAATTTCAAGTGGTTTATCTGCAATTTTTACATGTGTATCAATCATGGAATCTTCATAGGCACCATGTTCATTAGCTGCAGTTTTAGGGCACGCATTCCATGTAGATGGTACGATACATTGATAGTTTGCAGAGCGTCCATCTTTAATATGTATCCAATGACCCAAACCACCACGAGGCGCATCTACAAGACCAACACCTTTAGCATCTTTATCCCATGTGTTTGGCTCAAATTTAGTCATATCTGCTACTGTAGTATCACCATTTTTGATATTAGATACAAGTTTGTTAAAGAAGTATTGACTAATATTTGCTGCCACTTGTGCATCAAGGCCACGACATGCTGTACGTCCCACCATAGTAGTCATCCATACATGAGCTGGTACACCCAATACTTGTGATACTGTATCAATTTGACGAACAATCATAGATTCAGCCCAAGTTGGGGCTTTGATTATGCCTTGTTTTACTTTTGTATACACAACAATATATTTTGCTAATGGACCAACCTCTGCAGTTTTACCTTTGAAAGTTGGAGATTTAATCCAAGAGTATTTTTTATCTTCATCAAGGAATTCCCATTTTTCTTTTGTACCAGATTTAGGACCCGTAAATTTAGGATCAGTAACACCTTCAATAGGATGAAGTGTTTTTGTTCCGTCTGGATATGTAAACCAGGAATGATCAACCTCTTCACTAAGGTATTGAGGATCCATAAAATCTTTACCTTCTAATGGGATAAATGTTGCTTTATCTACGCCTAACGCAAAGTTTTCAACAACGCCATTGGAACGAACAATACATTTCTTATGATAGTCACCATTAGAAGTGCCTGTGTATGTATCATCTGGATAATCACCATAAGACATAACGCGTTTCTTAGCAAGACCACCACCATCGATCATACCTTTTTCTACATAGATTTTGCCAATAGCTAGTAAATCTGGTAAATAAAAATTATCTACTAAGTCTTTAGCTAGCGCAATAGACTGTTCAACAGCGCCTAGGCGTTGTGTATTGATAGGCGCATTCATATCATTCATCGAGATAGAACATGGCATGCCACCTACGATGTAATGAGGATGAGGGTTTTTGCCACCAAACACAACGTGAGGAATTACAATATCACGTTGACGATCAAGGATATTCAAGTAATGGGATACGGCCATCAAATGAACCTCTGGTGGCAACAAATTATAATCAGGATGATCCCACCATTGAGCAGAGAAAATACCTAATTGACCAGATTCAACAATTTTCTTAACCTTTTGTTGTACTGCCGTAAAGTATGCTGTAGTGGCTTTAGGGAACTCTTTAGGATAGGCTGAGTCTTTTGATGCTGTTTCAGCAGGTGCTAAACTGCTCACATTATACGTAGCCAATACATCATTTTGTAATTGTGCGGTTTTAGCAGGGTCAGCGCTAAGAGCAGCTACTGGGCTAACCCAGTCAAGGGCATGTAAGTGATAGAAGTGTACGATATGATCATGCACATCTAGACTACTATGCATAATATTACGTATATAGTTTGCATTTTTAGGAATTGTAATACCAATTGCATCTTCAACAGCTCTTAACGAAGCCAAGGCATGTGTTGTAGTACATACGCCACAAATACGTTGTACGAACGCCCAAAGGTCACGAGGATCGCGGTCTTTAGCAACAAGTTCGATACCGCGCCAAGCAGTACCAGAAGACAATGCATCCTCTACTTTACCACTCGCTTCATCAACTTTTATTTCAACCCGTAAATGACCTTCAATACGGGAAATCGGATCTACTACTACGCGTTTCATTAGTGACCTCCTCCATTATTATGTTTCTCTTCATCCCATAAGCCTTGTTCTTTTAAGCGTTTTTCTTCTTTCATATCAAGAATTTTATTACGCGTAAGAGTTGCTGCACCATGAACGATAACCGCTGCAGTAGCGCCAACAGCAGCTACTGTACCAATTGTATCCGCAGTTGTGATGGTATTAGCTAATGGAATATCTGGTAATCGTTTGTAGAATACGTCATTATCCCAAAAGCCCTTTTCAGAGCAACCAATACAGCCGTGACCGGATTGAATTGGATAAGACAAACCATTCCACCAACGTAAATTACCACAAGAATTATATGTTTGAGGTCCACGACAACCTACCTTGTACAAGCACCAACCAGATTTGGATGCATCATCGTCGAATTTTTCAACGAAGAGTCCAGAATCAAAGAAGGCACGACGGTAGCATGTGTCGTGAATACGATTGCCATAAAATTGTTTAGGACGGCCTTGAGAATCAAGAGGTGGAATTTGACCAAATAATGCATAGTGCATGATTACGCCAGTCATAACCTCTGGAATTGGAGGACAACCAGGAACCTTGATAATTGGCTTGCCAGATACAACGGAAGATACAGAAACGTATTTGTTGGATTTGGTTTTGCCGCCTGTATGCCACCCAAGAAGCACAAGAATCCATATTCTATAATCGCCGCAG
>OIEK01000165.1_pt1 | contig 24067 bp, 31 predicted proteins | sample 1581821 | NCBI WGS metagenome assembly OIEK01 (sample SAMN03281017, study PRJEB24777) | human gut metagenome | isolation source: fecal sample PR221 from 1 month old male Chinese infant, caesarean... | reverse complement strand
CTTGTCTTGTCAATAACTTTTTTAAAGTTTTTTCAAACTTTTTGTTACTGGACAATTTCCTTAAGACTTTATTAGTCTATCAAGTTTGAGAACTAATGTCAATACTTATTTTCTATGCCAGAGTAAACGTAAAAAGAAGATCGCAAGTATCTCCTTTTTTACTTTTTTATAGAGCTGCGCGCATGCGTGCTTGCGAATTTTCGACATTTCTTATTGAACGTGGTAAGAAAGCACGGATGTCATCTTCCTTATAACCCACTTGCAATCTCTTATCATCAATTAAGATTGGGCTCTTCAAGATTCTTGGGTTTTCTTGAATCAAATCAATCACCTCACTGACACTGAGCTCGTCGATATCACAATTTAGAGCTTTAGCATAGCGATTTTTTGATGAAACAATACTCTCAACACCATTCTCTGTTTTTGATAGGATGTTTAAGATTTCTTCTTTTGTAAGTGGTTCTTTACCAAGGTTTTGTTCTTTATAAGGAAGTTGATGGTTGTTCAACCATGTCTTTGCTTTTTTACAACTTGTACAACTTGAGATTGTATAAATCTTAATCATGTTAATTCTCTCTTTCTGTCACATGATACTATTATCTTATCACTGTCCTTGATTTTAGAAATCGGTCTAGCGACCTATTTTGAATCTTGGGGACTTTTTCAATGATCATAGACCCTTTTTATTTAGATTAAAACAAAGAAAAAAGAGCTCGTCGGCTCTTTTACACTTATTCTTCAATTTCAATGGTTGAATCTAGGTCTAAAACAAGTTCATCAGATGTTTCTTCAACTTGTGCTTCTTCAACAATATCCTCTTCATCTGGTTCAATCAAACCATAGTGTACACGTACTTTATGATCAATTTCTTCAAAAATATCTGGATGATCTGCCAAATATTTTTTCGCATTTTCAGATCCTTGACCAATCTTCTCTCCATTGTATGAGAACCAGGCTCCAGCTTTTTGAATAATACCTAAGTCACTAGCGATTTTTACAAGCTCACCTGTTTGTGAAATCCCTTCACCATACATAATTTCAACAAAGGCTTCTTTAAATGGTGGAGCAACCTTGTTTTTGACAACCTTAATTTTAGTTTCCTTACCAACATTTTGGTCTTTTTATCACCAGTCCCTTTGATTTGCGTATTTCCACGTACATCAAGACGTACTGATGCATAGAATTTTAGAGCACGTCCACCAGGGGTTGTTTCTGGATTACCAAACATAATACCAACTTTTTCACGCAATTGGTTAATGAAGATAGCAATTGTTTTTGTTTTATTGATAGAAGCAGAAAGCTTACGCATGGCTTGACTCATCATACGCGCTTGAAGTCCGACATGGCTATCACCAATATCTCCATCAATTTCTGCACGAGGTACCAAGGCTGCAACTGAGTCAACAACAACCAAATCAACTGCACCTGAGTCAATCAGCTTACCAGCAATTTCTAGACCTTGTTCACCTGAATCAGGTTGTGACAAAAGAAGTTCATCGATATTTACACCTAGGGCTGCCGCATAAGCAGGGTCAAGGGCATGCTCTGCATCGATAAAGGCAGCAATTCCGCCTTCTTTTTGTGTCTGAGCAACAGCATGGAGGGCTACAGTTGTTTTACCTGATGATTCTGGTCCGTAAATTTCGATAATACGACCTTTAGGATAACCACCTGCACCAAGAGCAATATCCAAAGCCAGCGAGCCTGAACTCATAACTTGAACTTTCTGCTCTGCACGCTCACCAAGACGCATAACCGCACCCTTACCAAAATCTTTTTCAATATTCTTCAAAGCATCGTCAAGTGCTTTACGACGCTCATCTCCAAATTTCTTTGTAATTTCTTCTGTTTTCTTTGTTTTCTTAGCCACTTATTTTCCTCTTCTTTCTATAGTTAAAGACAAACTTAAATCATGTCTTCTTGTAATAAAGCTTGGCGAACTAGGTTAAAGGCATAGAGGGTACTAATATATCTAACATCAGAACGACTTCTTCCACCTATAACAACCTTGATTGACCTTACTTGATTCCTATCAGCAATACCAATAAATACCGTACCTGCTGGGTGTCCTTCTAATGAATCTGGTCCAGCTACACCGGTAAGTGCAATTCCATAATCGCTATCTGTTTTATCTCGAGCACCTTCAGCCATTTTTTCTGCAGTAAAATGACTGACAACACCATGTTCTTCTAGTTGCGACAAGGGAATATCCAACATTTTAGCTTTTTCTTCAATGCTATAAGTAACAAATCCACCTTTAAATACTTGTGAGGCCCCTGAAAAATCAGCAATACTAGCCTGAAATAAACCTGCTGTTAGGCTTTCAGCTGCAGTGATGGTCTTGCCATAGTGCTTAAGCAAACGAAAAGCTTCAAAGGCTAAACTATTAGACTCTCCATATCCATAAATGAAATCAGATAAGGATTTGCCATCTAGAGTTTTAGTCGAACGAATTTGTTTTTCTAAAACATCTAGTTTTTGATCTGCTTCTTCTTGCGAAGAAGCCTTCGTTGACAAGCGAAGTGTTACTTCCCCCACTTTAGCATATGGAGCTATGGTTGGATCTGTTTGGTTAACAATAAAATCCTTCAGAATAGTCACTAATTGACTTTCCCCAACGCCGAAGAATCTTAGGACTCTCGAATAAAGACTTGAGTGATTCTCAGTAAGAGCTGGAATAAGTTCTTGATTCACCATAGGTTTGAGTTCACTTGGTGGACCAGGTAAGACTACATAGGTCACCCCTTGAGCAGTAATAATCCCTCCAACTGCAAGACCTGTCGGGTTTTGCAAGGGAATAGCTCCCTCAACAATTTGTGCTTGACGTTCATTATTAGGCGTTCGTGTGTGTTTAGGACGAGTAGCAAAGAAACTATCCAGTTTTTTACTAGCCTCCTCATCAAAAACGAGTTCTTTTCCTAAAAATTTAGCCAGTGTTTGCTTGGTTAGGTCGTCCTCAGTAGGGCCAAGTCCACCACAAAGTATGACTAAATCACTACGTTGACTAGCCTGATCAAGAACTGAAAGTAGGCGATTTTCATTGTCTCCTACTGCTGTGTGAAAATACACGTCAATTCCTAGTTCAGCTAGTTTCTCAGATAAAAATTGGGCATTGGTATTGGTGATTTGCCCGGTTAGGATTTCAGTTCCTACTGCAATCAATTCAGCTTTCATTGGTTCACCTATATTACTATTCGTAAAATAATCTCAAAAACATGTTCGTTTATAAACTAACATGTTTTTCTCGTCTTGTCAATCAAATCTACTCATTTATTTGAAGTCACAGTTGTTTTCATGATCATTCACAAATCCTGCGGCTTGTAAAAATGAATATATAGTAGTCGGTCCTAAAAATTTGAACCCTCTCTTTTTTAAATTTTTGGCAATCTGTTGGGATAAGTCAGTTGATGATGGGACATCCTTATATGTGGGTACATTATTTATCAAGGGCTTTCCGTCAAAGAAATGCCAAAAATAATGGGACAGTGAGCCAAATTCATCTTGGAGTTTTAGTACTTGTTTGGCATTATTTACGGTTGCTTCTAGCTTAAGTTTGTGCCTAATGATGTCTGGATTTTGAAGCGCATCTTCAAGTTCACTTAGGCTAAACTGGGCAACACGCTCAATATCATAGTCATGAAAAACACGATTAAAGGCCTGTCTTTTATTTAAAACGGTTAACCAAGAAAGCCCTGACTGATAACTTTCTAAGCATAGCAGCTCAAAAAGTTTTTGGTCATCACCAATAGGTTTTCCCCACTCCTTGTCATGATAATCACAATATAATTTATTGTTTGTTGGAACCCAACGACAACGATTGACCATTGCTTACCTCATTTCATCAACATCTTAAGAGCTGATTTAATGTATTGCTCTGCCGTTTCATTAGTACCTTCGAAGAAGGCTTTGATTTTCTTAAGTTCTGCAGCTTTATAACCAAGAGCAAGCAAGGCTTCCATAGCCTCGTCCAACTGATGATTCCCTTCAGGTTGACTTGGTGTTGTCTTGGTCGTTTCTGTTGGTAACTCTGCAAATTTCCCTGCCAAGTCCAGAACCATTTGCTGAGCTGTCTTTTTACCAATCTTTGGAAACTTCATCAAGTACTTGATGTCACTATTATCAACGGCAGCAACCAAGCCTTGATTATCATCTACAGCAACAATGGCTAGAGCAGTCGTCGGACCTATTCCAGAAACTGAAATAAGCTTAAGGAAGACCTCTTTTTCATCTTCAGTATGAAAACCAAACAGAAGGTGGGCATCATCTCTAATAACCTGATGAAGATAGACTTGGATAGTCTGATTCATTTGGTCAGAAAAACTATATGGATTCGCTACAGTGACAATATAACCTAAGCCGTTTGCTTCTATAACAATATACTTGGCGGTAATTTTCACTAGAGTTCCCTTGATGTAATCATACATAGCGTGTGATTTCCTTTCTCGTTCGTTTCTTCAATGGTTTGCTTTATCATTTTATACTCGTAAGATAATTGTCTTGAGTGTTTATTTTGTCATCTCAAGCACTGCTGTACTATTGTAACAAAAAATCCACTCGAAAGTGGATTCTGTTTGCTCTATTTTAAGGATGACTACTCGTCTTTAAAGTATCTGTAATCATCTTCAGGCCTAATAGAATATATGTTACAACGCCTAAAGTAAAGGCAATGCTAGAAACATTTACTAGAGTATTCTCCAAACTTGGTTGACCTAACCAGGCCAAAATATAGAAAATCAAGCTAGTCGCTAAAAATGTTAAACCAACAAATACAAAGTGTTTATTAGTTTTTGTTAGGTGTCTCATCACTCTACCTCCTAACTTAAAAATCAGGCAATCATCCTACAATGACATGCTAAAACATTAGAAGATTTCTCATCTTCACCACTATTATAAATCTAACATTCCTATTCGTAAAGCAAGATCAAAAAAAGTTTTAATACTTCCCTAGGTCACGTAGACTGGTATGATTTTCTTGAATTCGACGGAACATTTTTTCCATATCAGACTTGGTAAAGTTGACAAGTACTGGACGTCCGTGAGGGCAATTGTAGGGATTTTTTACACTGTGCAAGCTGTACTAGGAGGTCACGCGCAGAGTAATCATCAAGTGCATGATTGGCCTTGATTGAACGTTTACAACTCATCATGATGGCTAGCTCAGCACGGTAGGTCTTGACAGACACTTCATTCGTCAAAAGAAGCATGTCACACATTTCATAGACCGCTGATTCAATCTCTTCTTCCTTCATCCAGATAGGATGTTCACGAAGAATGAAGGTATTATTCCCATAAGGCTCTAAATAGATACCAACCTGGTTCAGAAGGGACATTTTTTCTTGTAAACTAATGTAATCTGAACCTGAAAATTCAAAGAGATAAGGAACCAAAAGCTGTTGTAGACTGCTGTCAACCTCACCGATCTTTTCGCGATAGTACTCATACTTGACACGTTCTTGGGCAGCATGCTGGTCAATGATGTAAAGTCCACCTTGTCCTTGAGCAAAGAGATAGGTTCCATGCATTTGACCAAAAAACTCCAACTCAGGGAAGGTTGATGTTTCCTCATTGTCCAGAGTTTCAAGCATGCGCTTCATTTTCGACTTGTTTTTATAATCAAGTTTTTCGTGTTCGCTATCACCTTCATCTGCTGAACGCTGTGCCTGTTTAACAGAAGGTTGCGGTTTGTTTTCTACCAATGAAACTGGAGACTCTGACTCCGATATAAGAGGTTTGATATCTTCTTGGACTGTCTCTGGTTTGACAAAGAAATCATTACGACTGCTATCATAGTAAAGATTGGTTTGTTTGAGTGGAAGACTGGTTTGAACTGGCTTAGCTGCACCTCTAGTACTAGACTTGGCTAGATTTTCAAGGGCATCAGGAATCAAATCCTGCTCTCTAAGGCTTTGAGCAATGGCTGAGCTGATAAGGGCCATGAGCTCTTTTTCTTTAGAGATACGTACTTCCTGCTTTGTTGGGTGAACATTGACATCGGCCAAGTAAGGATCAATCTGAATATCAATAACTGCAATAGGGAAGCGTCCTACCATGAGTTTAGAGCCATATCCATCAAAAATAGCACGGTTAAGCAGGAAGTTTTTAATATAACGTCCGTTAATGAGAATCGTGATGTAGTTACGATTTGCACGGGTCAACTCAGGGAGACTAACATATCCAGAAACTTCAAAATCAAGGTCAGAATTTGAAATCTCCACCATTTTTTTAGCCGTTGTCAAACCATAAATACCAGCAATAGCTTGACGGAGGTCTCCAGTACCTGATGTCTGTGTCAACTGACGACCATCATTAAGCAAGGTAAAGGCAACCTCGGGATGAGCTAGACTTAGACGATTGACAACATCGACAATATGAGCCAACTCAGCCTGTAAACTCTTCATATACTTGAGACGAGCTGGGGTATTATAAAATAGGTTTTCAACGGTAATCTTTGTTCCAACTGGTGTTGAAATAGGGTCCTGACTCTCAATTTCTCCACCTTTAGCAACCAGTTTAGTCCCATAGGCTTCTCCATCCGCTGCTGTCACAATAGTTAGGTGGCTGATAGAAGCTATTGATGGTAGGGCCTCACCTCGAAAACCAAGGGTTCGAATACGAAAGAGATCTCCTTGATTTTTGATTTTACTTGTTGCATGACGGCGCAAACTCATGGCCACATCAGCTTGAGCCATTCCTTCACCATTGTCTGTGATTTGAATTTTTGAGAGGCCTGATTCTTCAACTTCAATGGTAATCTGGGTGCTGCCTGCATCAATAGCATTTTCCACCAACTCTTTGACAACACTGGCTGGGCGCTCTACGACCTCACCAGCAGCAATCTGATTGGCTAGAACTTCAGGCAATTCGATGATTTTTTGGCAAATTATTTTTTTCTCCCTTCTAAAAGGTTGATAAATTCACTGGTGCTGACTGTTACTTATGCTTACTGTAAAGCCACAACTCACACACAACTGTTAGCCAAGATAAGGCTGTAGCTATAACAATCATATCCCCATGACGAAGGTTGAACCAAATGAGCCCAGAAAAAATCAATAGGTAAATAACTTGAAAAATACATTGATAGGTTCTAGGAGAGCTTGTAGAATCCATAAACTGCTTTACAAAGAAATAAAGCAAGAGCAGGTTCAGTGTTAGTGCCTTTTCAAAAGGTGTAAAAAAACTCAAAATCAGACTGCAGGCAAGAAAAATTCCTGCTAACCATTTCATTATAGATTTCATGTGATTACCTCGTCAGTACGTTTTCATTAAGTATAGGGGTTTTCTAAAATATTTTCAACCACTTAGACACCATATAGGACCACATAGACAAGTGCTATTGCTGTGGACTAGTAAATAGTGTTTAATAAAGGTGTGAAAGGGAGGAGGCCTCCTCAATTACAAACAAGAAAGGATAGTTATGAAAATAAAAGTTCATATTGACTCGATATTTCAAGAAGAAATGTTGCAGATTCAAGCACCTAGTCGAACGCCCAAGATTCAGCAAGTTGTCGAGTTTGTCGAATCTTTGGATGATAACCAACGACTCAAAGGAAAAAAAGATGGCGAAACTTATCTCATCGAGCCTAATGCTATTTCCAGAATTTATCATCGAAAATCGATCAAGTTCTAGCTGAAACTATTCAAGGAGAGTACCACTTAGGCTTACGTCTCTATCAAGTTTTAGAAAAACTGCCATCTTACTTTATCAAAATCTCACAATCAGAGATTGTCAACCTCAAAGAAATTGAACGCTTCAACATTACCCCTAACGGCCTCGTTGAAATTTACCTTAAAAACAAGGAAACCACCTACTCATCACGCCGTTACCTCAAAGCAATAAAGGAGAAATTACAATGAAAAAGCAACTTTTTAAATCAGGCACAAAAGGCATCCTTATCGGACTTGTCGTATCCATGATTATGTCTCTTATCTGGGCACCAAGCTACATGCCTCTAAATCCTCACTCAGCCATTGGACAATGGATGACGTCACATCAGGTTCACGGATCTATGGTATTAGCCTACTGCCTCATCACTTGGTTTGCTATCGGTATCCTCTTTGAAGTCGCTAGTTATATTTTCCGTAAAGCTGAGTGGAGTTTACTTCGTGCAACCCTCACTCACTACGCCTTGACCTGTCTAGGTTTCATTCCACTAGCTACCCTCAGCGGATGGTTCCCTCTACGTTTAACCTTCTACTTGGAGCTAGTCATTGAATTCAGCCTTATCTATCTCCTCGTTTGGGTCTTCTCTTATTGGAAAATGAAAAAGGATATTGAACAACTCAACCAAGAATTGAAACACCTATAAAAGACAAGAAGCCTGTCAATCGACAAGCTTCTTTTATAATTTCTGTTTCAAATCTGCTACAGCCATCATGACCTGCATCGGTGTCATATTGTAAATGTCCAAATCACGTAACTCTTGAAGAACTGGATTTTCAGTAAAATCATCAAAGAGAGAGATTTGCTCGTTGACATGTGTTTCAGTGGCTGGCTTCTCTTGAGGCGATACCTTTTCCTGAGGTTGGATGGTAACTGTCTCGCCCTCTAATTGTGTCAAGATAGTGTCAGCACGTTCCAGTAAATCTACTGGTAAACCTGCAATCTTAGCTACATGAATACCATAAGATTTGTCAGCTGGGCCATCGACAATCTTGTGAAGGAAAGTCACCTCTCCGTCCTTTTCAAGTGTCGCCACATGAACGTTGACAAGGTGTGTCAAAGTATTTGACAGGGCTGTCAACTCATGATAATGGGTAGCAAACATGGTTTTAGCCCCCACCTTGTCATGAATAAACTCAATAATAGACTGGGCCAAAGCCATACCATCATAGGTGGCTGTCCCACGTCCCAACTCATCAAAAATAATCAAGGAATTAGGTGTTGCCCGCTTAATGGCCTGATTAGCCTCCAATCATCTCAACCATGAAGGTCGACTGACCTGAAATCAGGTCATCTGCAGCACCAATACGTGTATAGATGGCGTCCAAAAAACTGGCAAATCAATACTATCTGCTGGCACGTAAGAGCCCATCTGAGCCATAACGACTGACAAGGCCAACTGACGCATATAAGTAGATTTACCACTCATATTTGGTCCTGTGATGAGCTGAACATTGGTCTGACTGTCAAAGGTAATCGTGTTTGGAATGTATTCCTGAACGCCCATAACCTTCTCAACCACCGCATGACGGCCTTGATCAATAACGATACGATGCTCATCATTGAACACAGGACGAACATAATGATTAGTCTCTGCTGTAACTGCCAAACTCTGAAGCACATCGACTGTCGCAATAGCCTTAGCCAAAGATTGCAAACGATCAATATAGCGTTCCACCTGCTCACGGACACGCATGAAAATATCATACTCTAGCGTTGATGACTTTTCACGTGCCTCTAGCATTTCACCTTCAATCTTAGCCAACTCAGCAGTTCCAAAACGCTCTGAATTTTCAGGGTTGCCTTGCGGAAGAAATGGTCAGGAACCAAGCTAAGGTTAGAGTTGGTCACATGGAAGTAATAACCATCTTTACGGTTATAATCAATTTTTAGTGTTGTAATACCAGACGCTTCACGTTCCTTGGCTTCGATATCCGCAATCCATGATGTCCCCTCACTCATCACCTTGCGATACTTGTCCAAGGTCTCATCAAAACCAGCACGGATAATGCCACCTTCTGTAATGGTTGCAGGAGCATCGGGATCAATAGCCGACCGAATCAGACTCTCTAATTCTGGCAGAGCATCTAACTCTTGTAAAAGACGTGACAAGGCCTCGTCATCAAAAGACTCCAAAATCGCCTTAATAACTGGAACCTGACTAGGGTATGACCTAGCTGAATCAAATCTTTAGGATTAGCCTTTCCAAAGGAAACACGGCTGGCCAGGCGCTCAATATCGTAAACCCCTTTAAGACTCTCAGTCAGATCACTACGCTCGAAGAAATTGTCCAAGAAAACTTGGATAATATTCTGACGCTCCACGATTGCAGCCTGATTCACTAAAGGTCTATCAATCCAAGTACGTAAGAGACGCATTCCCATAGCTGTCTTGGTTTCATCCAAGAGCCAGAAAAGAGAACCATGTTTCTTACCTGTTCTAGCATTTTCCAGTAAATCCAAACTCGACTTGGTCGCATAGGACATCTGCAAGTAATCCTTAATCTCATAGTGCTGAGCTTTTTGTAAATGGCTGAGCTCACGCATCTGAGTACGGTGCACATACTGGAGAAGTTTACCCGCTACACTGCTTTCCAAATCTGTCAAGCTAGTGTCAATCAAGTGGACATCATCGTAAACCTCTGTTTCCTTGGAAAGTAGAAGGTTGAGTTGCTTCACCAAAATTTGTTCATCAGCTTCGGGTAAATCATAACCAACCACTACTTCACGTGCCTTAAGGTTCTGAATTTCACTTACAAACTGAACTGAAATCGTCCAACTCTGTCGCAAAAAAATTCACCCGTTGACACATCCATATAGGCCAGACCGAATCGACTTCCAGCCTTGTCAATAGCTACCAAGAAATTGTTGGCATTATCAGGTTTAGAACTGTCAACCACTGTCCCTGGCGTGATAACCTGAACCACCTCACGCTTAACCACACCAACAGCCTGTTTAGGATCCTCCATCTGCTCAGCAATGGCTACCTTGTAGCCCATCTCAACCAAGACATCAATATAGGCTTGAGCTGAGTGATAAGGTACACCCGCCATAGGAATGGGATTATCGGCGTTTTTATTACGACTGGTTAGGCTAATTTCCAAAATCTGGGCAGCCTTAACGGCATCCTCGTAAAAAGGTTCATAAAATCCCCCATACGGAAGAGCAAAAAAGCATCATGGATAATTTTACCTTGATATCCAAATACTGCTGCATTCCTGGAGATATTTTTTTCCCTAGCCATGTCTTAACTCCTCGTTAATCCTTTTCTTCGATAGACTTGGTCACATATTGGATCAAGTCACTGGCATCTTGCATTTTTTGACGGTAGTCCTGAACAATAGGCAAATTTTCCAACTCATGCTGAATCAAATCTGCTTGTTCACCTGCCTCCTCATAGGCACGTTGTTTCTCAATTTTTTGAAAAAGCACTGCTTCTTGTTGATAAGCCTTCATATGTCCAAGCTAGATGACTGATTTGAGGGACCTGTCCAATAGCTTTCTCAGCCTCTTGAAAAGCAAGAACCGCCTCATGGTGTTTGAGGAGGTCAATTAACTCTTCTTTGGCTTTTTGGGAGATCCTGATGAGGATGTATTCATCAGTGAAACTCGCTTTCCAGTTTTTCAGCAACCACAGCATCCTTACAGATTACCAAGAGGGTATCTGCGCCAGCAACGGTTCTAAAAATTTCAGGGTGCCATCACTGTCAATTAGATTGGGCCAAAACATCAGCTTCACCCAACTCCGTGTGAAGGACCAGCATAAACTGGGCACGGGAAACTGATTTGACATAGTCCTTAACCGTAGGATCCAAACTTGGAAGCACATGTTCAGACAAACTGTAGTAAAGTCTGCCTTCTTCATCACGAAGCTTCAAAAGTCCAATCTCACGCAAATCACGTGACAAGGTCGCTTGTGTAACTGTGATACCTTCCGCCTCTAGGCGTTGCTTAATTTCCTCTTGTGTCCCAATCTTATCTCTTGAAATCATCTGTTTAATAACAGCTTGACGATCTCTCTTCATTATCTTTCCTCTTTTTATGTATATTCCTTGCATATTATAACAGAATTTTTGTATTTTTCATGAAATACTTCCTAATAGATGCTTTCTTGTCCCTACCCTATTACTAAATATGGTAAATAGTATGAATGACAAGATTTGAAATGGAGTACCTATGAATACTAAAGAACTCATTGCAGCAGAAATTGCCAAAGTTGTTCCCGAATTGGAACAGAAAACATTCAAAATCTGCTTGAAACCCCTAAAAATGCTGACATGGGGGACCTCGCCTTTCCTGCCTTCTCATTGGCTAAAGTACTTGCGCAAGGCTCCTCAGATGATTGCAGCAGACATCGCTGAAAAAATCGATGCCTCAAACTTTGAAAAAGTTGAAGCTGTTGGTCCTTATATCAACTTCTTCCTTGATAAATCAAAAATCTCAGCGGACGTTCTTGGACAAGTTATCGCTCAAGGCAGCCACTACGCTGACCAAAACATCGGTCACGGACGTAACATCGCCTTTGATATGTCTAGTCCTAACATCGCTAAACCTTTCTCTATCGGTCACTTGCGTTCAACAGTTATCGCTGATGCTCTTGCCAACATCGTAGCTAAACAAGGCTACAAACCAGTCCGCATCAACCACTTGGGTGACTGGGGTAAACAGTTTGGTATGCTGATTGTTGCCTATAAGAAATGGGGTAGCGAGGAAGCTGTCAAAGCTAACCCTATCAACGAACTCCTTCAACTTTATGTGCGTATCAATGCCGAAGCTGAAGAAGACCCATCTGTAGACAAAGAAGCTCGTGAATGGTTCCGCAAAATTGGAAGCTGGTGACGAGGAAGCAACTGCCCTTTTGGCAATGGTCCGTGACGAAAGCTTGGTGGAATTCAACCGTCTTTACGATGAACTCGGTGTTTCTTTTGATAGCTACAACGGTGAAGCCTTCTACAATGATAAGATGGATGAAGTCGTTGACATCTTGACAGAAAAAGGACTTCTCCAAGAATCTCAAGGTGCCCAAGTGGTTAACCTTGAAAATACGGTATCGAACACCCAGCCCTCATCCAAAAAATCAGATGGTGCGACACTTTACATCACACGTGACTTGGCTGCTGCCCTCTACCGTAAACGTACTTACGACTTTGCCAAAGCCATCTATGTGGTTGGTAATGAACAATCTGCTCACTTCAAACAGTTGAAAGCTGTTCTTAAAGAAATGGACTACGACTGGTCTGACGACATGACTCACGTTGCCTTTGGTCTTGTAACTAAGAACGGTAAGAAATTGTCAACTCGTAAGGGGAACGTTATCTTGCTTGAGCCAACTATTGCCGAAGCTGTTAACCGTGCCCAGGCTCAAATCGAAGCTAAGAATCCAAACTTGCCTAACAAGGAAGCTGTTGCTCATGCTGTAGGTGTCGGAGCTATCAAATTCTACGATCTTAAAACAGACCGTATGAATGGTTACGACTTCGACCTTGATGCCATGGTATCCTTCGAGGGAGAAACTGGACCTTACGTTCAATATGCACACGCTCGTATCCAATCTATCTTGCGCAAGGCTAACTTCACGCCATCTGCAGATGCTACATACAGCCTAAACGACGTTGAAAGCTGGGAAATCATCAAACTCATCCAAGACTTCCCACGTATCATCAACCGTGCATCAGACAACTTTGAGCCATCTATCGTTGCTAAATTTGCTATCAGCTTAGCTCAAGCCTTTAACAAATACTATGCACACACACGTATCTTGGACGAAAGCCCAGAACGTGACAGCCGTTTGGCTCTTTGCTACGCAACAGCAACAGTCCTCAAAGGAAGCTCTTCGCCTTCTCGGTGTTGAGCTCCAGACGAGTGTAATCTATACTTAAAACGCCTAAGGGCGTTTTTTTAATTGCCAAAAAAAGAACCCAACACATGGTGTGAGCTTCTTTTTGGAAGATTATGAAAAAGAAAAGTTCGTTGTTCTACAAAAAGTGTAAGCCAACGAGATTCACTGAACTACGTTCAGTAAAAGTTATTTAGGAGACTTAGAGTATAACTTGCCTTCCTTAAAGAAACCTTAAATCGCAGAAAAAAATCCCCTAAGGGATTTTCACAGCAGTTCAAAGACCACTGAAAAGATACGATTGTACAGGCTTCCCAACCTCTTCTTCCTAATCCTCCAAGGTGACCGCTTGTCCAATAGAATCTTTATATAACTATATTACCTTGTTTTGGAAGGGTTTTCAAGTATTTTCTTAAAATTCCCTAATAAAAGCTCAAAAAACAAGAAAAAAGCCTAGATTTCTAGACTTTCTTCGGGGAGATTAGTTATGAAAAAGTTTTTTTTACTACTAGCTCACCAAAGCTAGTTGTTTTATTAGGATGGTTATAATATAAACTAATAAACTTAAAACTTGCTTAAAGTTTTATTCTCTTGCTTCACTTTTTAAAATAATAAGCAAAATAAGTAATAGTAAGGACCCACTAGGGATATCCATATCTAAAAACCAAGAGGGGGCTTTGATACTTCCAAGATCATTCATGATGCGGATGATATTATAGGCAATGCTTACTATTAAGAGGCTAAGTTCCGGTAAATAGTTAAGTCGTCCTTTTAAGATTGCTAACTTCTCCTTTCTGATAGTTTTCTTACGATGACCCTATTATAAGGCTGAAAAAGAAACAAAACTAGTGACATAAATGTCACCATCAAAAAAATGCAGGGCAAACCTGCTTTCTGTTATTTTGTTTAGATTAGTCACCCAAACCAATGCGTTCGAAGATTTCATCAACACGTTTAGTGTAGTAAACTGGGTTGAAGATTTCGTCGATCTCTTCTTGAGTGAGACGAGATGTTACCTCTGGATCTGATTCAAGAAGTGGTTTAAAGTCTACTTGGTTATCCCATGATTGGGCAGTCTTAGGTTGAACAAGGTCGTAAGCTTGCTCACGTGTCATACCTTTTTCAATCAAAGTAAGCATGGCACGTTGGCTGAAGATAAGACCAAATGTAGAGTTCATGTTGCGGATCATGTTTTCTGGGAAGACTGTCAAATTCTTAACGATGTTTCCGAAACGGTTGAGCATGTAGTCAATCAAGATAGTTGTATCTGGTGCGATGATACGCTCAGCTGATGAGTGAGAGATATCACGTTCGTGCCAAAGGGCTACGTTTTCATAAGCTGTTACCATGTGACCACGGATAACACGCGCAAGACCTGTCATATTTTCAGAACCGATTGGGTTACGTTTGTGAGGCATTGCTGAAGATCCTTTTTGACCTTTGGCAAAGAACTCTTCCACTTCACGTTGTTCAGATTTTTGAAGACCACGGATTTCAGTTGCCATACGCTCGATAGAAGTTGCGATGCTAGCAAGAACTGCAAAGTACTCAGCGTGAAGGTCACGAGGAAGGACCTGTGTAGAGATTTCTTGAGCACGGATACCAAGTTTGTCGCAGACGTATTTTTCAACGAATGGTGGGATGTTGGCAAAGTTACCAACCGCACCAGAAATCTTACCAGCCTCCACACCAGCAGCCGCATGCTCGAAACGCTCAATGTTACGTTTCATTTCGCTGTACCAAGTTGCCAATTTAAGACCAAAAGTTGTAGGCTCAGCGTGCACACCGTGCGTACGACCCATCATGATAGTGAACTTGTGTTCTTTCGCTTTGTCAGCGATGATGTTGAGGAAGTTTTCAAGGTCTTTGCGGATGATGTCGTTAGCTTGTTTGTAGAGGTAACCATAGGCAGTATCTACCACGTCAGTAGAAGTCAAACCATAGTGAACCCACTTACGCTCTTCACCAAGCGTTTCAGAAACCGCACGTGTGAAGGCAACGACATCGTGACGTGTTTGCTGCTCAATTTCCAAAATACGGTCGATGTCAAAGTCCGCTTTTTCACGAATCAAAGCCACATCTTCCTTAGGAATTTCTCCCAATTCAGCCCATGCTTCATCGGCCAAGATTTCCACCTCAAGCCAAGCACGGTATTTATTTTCTTCAGTCCAAATGTTCGCCATTTCTGGGCGAGAGTAACGTTCGATCATAATTAATTCTCCTTCAATTCATTAATATACTTTACTACAGTCATTAAAGTTGTATAAAACCACTCGTAAATTAATTCATAATTGCTATAACCAATACCTAATCTATTATTAGTTATAGTCACTCCAGGAATACGATTATAATTATTTTTAGAATCATTCTTCCAATCACGGATACTGACTATATTGCCTATAAATTTAGATTTAATTTCATCCCCTTTACTTATTAAAAAATTATTTAACTTTTCATCTTTTACATCACCATAAACTAATCCTATAGAATTTTTATTTACTCTAAACTCACAATGCAGTTTTGAAGTTTCCGTACTAATAACCCTATAATATTTTGAAGAAATCTTATTTCCACTATGTCTAAATTCGAAATTATCACGATTATTTAGATATTGAGAAAAGCCACTCCAAAAATCGATATATTGAGAGTCACTATCCTCTTCTTTTTTACCACTTGACACAGCTTCAGATATATTTAGACTTAATCTTAAAGCCTCTGAATCTAAAACATTTTTTTTCTGGTTCTCGAAAATTTTCTGGAACTCATTCATAAAATCATCAAAACCTTCTGGTTTGTCTATATCGCCTTCTGCAAATGATTCAGAAGTCTCCCTCAAGCTATTAAATCTTTCTTTTATATTATCGGCATCACTTTCACTCAAAAAAGAAAAACACTTCTTTATAGCTTGTCTGAAGACACAATACTGCCAGCAATCTTTTTTTTAGATTCGTCATCAGCGGAGTTTTGAATACGAAGAAGTAGACTGAATGAATTAAGAAGTCTCTTTATATTTCGGGGATGTTTACCTACTGATTTCAAAATAATTGGGAGCACAGAGGAACTAAAATCATCCTTATTTTGGCTAACTACACCTACAATATTCAGATTATCCAATAATTTTTTTAATATAATTCTCGATGTCATAATTATGTATTGGTACAGTAAAAGGAACTTGAATTAGTTTTTCAAAAAATAATCTCCTTTTCATCATCTATCTCGCCATTATACTTATTTTTATACCTTTAACAACTATCATTATAATCAATCGCTAGAACAAAAATCACAGTACTCGCTTTTCTAGAAATAATTTTTAACACTTCGAGAACTTCTACTGCTCTAGAAGGGTGTAAGCGATCAAGATCATCAATAAAGAAAACAATTCTATCTATCTCTTCTGTCTCAATAAACCTTTTTTTACTAAATCTCTAAAAGATTGATTCAATTCTCTCAATGAGATAATACCCTCATAGCTAAATCTTCCATTTGTCCTAATTTTTTATTTTTTCCGCTACACCTTCTAAATTTATAAAACCTGACGTTGCATTTTCAAGTATCGTAGCAGTCACTCCAATAGCAATATTTGAAATCAAGCCAAAAGTTTTGCTTAGCAGCTCTCTATTTTCTGCCTTTTCTGGCAATAAACTAGCTAAAAACGTTACCAACTCTGTTATTAAAGCGATTGTTAAATCATTATCAGAATTAAATTGAGAATACTGCCACGTGTTAAAAAATATACTTTTAATTTTTTCAGAGTCTAATTTTGATTCAACTTGCTTCATAATACTGGTTTTACCAGTTCCCCAATTTCCTTGAAGTGAAATTGTCATTGGTGTTTTACATTCACTAATAAACCTTGTTAGTCCATCTACATAGTTTTTTATATTAAATAAATCTTCCTCTGCTGGACTATCAATTAAAGTTCCATAGATAGGATTTGTCATCTAAAATTCTATTCCTTTCACAAACTCAACCATATTATCTGGAAAATCACTGAAAAAGAAGTTACACAAACAATTTATATTACGCCCTACTTCTAGTTATATATATAAAAGCAAAGACTTAAATCTTCTGGTATATATCACTCTGCACCTTCTGTGAGCTAATTAGTTATGTAGCCCACAATATCGATAATACGATTTTCCCTATTCCTTTCTTTTTATTCATCCTGCTTTATATTATCTAGCTTGATTAACTCAATGGCTACTTCTTTCTTAAAGTTTTTTGTTATCCACTCAGTTCTCTTCCTATTAATAATAAATTGATAGATAAGTATAATAACAATTAAGATAAAGAATATGGATGCCGATATAAAAAATCTAGCTAACCAATTTTGTTTTTCCAAAAAAGTAGACACTTATCCCCATTGATGTAACAACCAAGCCGAGTATAAGCTGTAACATTTTTGAATTATTTATTATTCTAGGTTTGAAGTCATCTTCAGATATCTTTAAATCCCTAATAAATAGACTTGCTCTATGAACTGGATTAACAAACCATGTAAGTACAGCTACCACTGTACCTACAACTGTAAATGTACTCTTATTTATAGCTGAAAAAATGAAAAGAATCGTGATTGGAATTAACAAACCTACTACTTTCCATATAAAACGCATAACTTTATCTTTCCAAGATAAGTCAACCTTCTGATATTTCTGAGGAACCACAATATTTAACATCATAGAAAACGCTATGAAACCTGGGATAAAAGCCCCAGAACGAGCTACCATCTCAAAACTATTAAGCATTTTGAATATAATTGACTATACTTTTCAAGATAAACTAGGATAGTTCTTATCCCTTCGTAAGATGGAGAGAAGTTGTTAAACAATATGGTAACATTTAAAAAAGTAAAACCTAGCCAGAACACTGTTGCTTGCAAGAACGCTATGAACAGGTAAAAAATTATTAATATAAAGGCTATCTTTCTTTGTCTTATAGCCTTCAAAAACTTTCTTATAACAGTATATAATATATACCCATTTATTACTAAAAGTACTAAGGAAGCAAAAATAATAGTAATACACTATGATACGCCCGAGAAATATATAACAACCATATATATCCTAGTTTATTTATAATAAATGGCGCTCCCCAACATAAACTATAAATTATTAAAATAGTATGTTCTGTATCAATGTTGCTGTTTTTAAAATAAGCTTTATATTTCTTCACCAAGGTCTACCTTTTGACTTTTCTTAATTGTAATTACTTCATTCACTAACTTAGGAAAATTATAATCAACTTGCTTTTCTTTTTCGTAACAATGACGTTTCAAAGAAAAGTAACGAAGATATAAACCAAATAAATACTATTAACAGTAATAGAAGAATCATAAAACCTCCTAAAGCGAAATGCCCTTCATATTTGCTTCCATAATGGGCATCTTCACACCTAACTCCTGACCAGTCTGATAAACACTTTGACAACAATAAAAGATGTCTTGTTTATCATTGTGTAAAGGTCATGATTTTTTCGGGTCAGCTCATTTTTTCGCAAACATGATCTTTCATAGCTTTTCCGGCAATCCAAGCCGGAATTTTGTAAGGTAAGAGTTCAGCTTTGTAAAGCTTCAAATTTACGCCACGCGCTTCTACGACTTTCAAAGCCTCTCGAATGGCCTTGATAGCCAATGACAATTCCGAAGAACTATTCATCAAGTTCAGAGCCAATTCTTCTGGATTTTCCAGATTTCCTGAACGAACAGCTGTCGAAGTGACCCCTGCGTTAATCGCCATATGAATCCAAATCCACTCGATCATATCATGAGGTACTTCCCACTTCAAATCTGCAGAAGTCAGTAAATCCGTCAGATCAGCATAGTTAGAAATATGTGCTTTTTGCTCACCCTCTAACATTAAATGGTCAAACAAGACACCATCCAAATGGTCCTCTTGCATGTGACCTCCAGCTGTTGGAAAGGCCAGAATATAGTCATAATCTCCTGCCCACTCTTGGACATCTTTTCGTGTATTCCAGAAATTGCAGAAGAAAACGAGGGTGCCTTTGATATTATTTTTTCGCAAGGTTTCCACGGCTTCTTTGACAAAACCATGACGAACACTGAGAAAAATAAAATCATATTCCGAATCAGCTTCCGCCACATGAACCTCATAGGTATCATGCTTGTTCTCACCTTTGGAATGATAGCGACCATCTAGCAAATCAACCGAGAGGGATTTGGGAGCATTGTTCCGCTTACTGTCTCTAAGGACATGCTCTACTTGATGACCTGCTTTTTGAAAAGCATAGGCATAAGTCGTTCCAATGACTCCGAGTCCTAGGATTGCTATTTTCACCTAAAAATCAATTCCTTTCCCGAACTCAACCACACTATCTGGTTCACTACTAAACAAGGTCACATGTCCCATTTTGCGGTTGTGCTTTGCTTCTAGTTTACCATATAAGTGGAGGTGAGCGCTTGGATTTTCTGTCACATATGTTTCAGCAGCCTCGACGTGTTGGCCGAGAACATTGAGCATGACAGCAGGCGCATGAAGGTGGATTGCTGGGAGTGGTGCTCCGAGAACACCCAAGATATGAGTATCAAACTGGGAGAAGTCGCAAGCTTCGATTGAGTAGTGACCTGAATTATGTGGGCGAGGCGCGATTTCGTTGACGATGATGTCATCAGCTGTCGCAAACATTTCCACGCAAAGAGTTCCGGAAAGGTTGAGTTGTTCTGCAATTCGTACTGCCATGGCTTTGGCTTTTTCAGCTAGACTTTCTGAAATGCGAGCGGGCACAATGGTTTTTGAAAGAATGTTGTTGCGGTGGATATTTTCCTGAACGGGAAAGACTGTCACATTCTTGCCGTTACCTGACACGATGACCGAAATTTCAAGGTCAAAGTTAACGAACTCTTCCAAGACGCAGTCTGCCGAGTCAGCTAGCGCATAGGCTTCTTCCAAATCTTCTTCTGAACGAATGACCTTCTGACCATGGCCATCGTAACCACCGGTCGCCGTCTTGAGGACATAGTTTTTAGAAAGGTCGATGTCTGCCAAATCTTGGCTTGATGTCACGACCTTATATGGTGCTACAGTGACTTGGGCCTTGTTAGAAAGAAAGTCCTTCTCAAAGATTCGGTTTTGGGAGATTCGGAGGAGGTCTGTCCCTTGTGGGAGTTGTCCATCTTTGATAACGGCATCCAAACCATCAGCATCCACATTTTCAAATTCATAAGTGAGAACATCACAGCGATCAGCCAACTGACGAAGAGCATCTACGTCGTCGTAAGGGGCCACGATGATTTCCGCCACACGAGAGGCCGGGCAATCAGCTGCTGGGTCCAAGGCGATAACCTTGTGTCCCATGTAGATAGCTGAGATCGCCATCATCTGACCGAGTTGACCTCCACCGATGATGCCAATGGTTTTAGTTGAGCTCATTTGTAGACTCCTCTGCGATTTTTCCCTGTTCTTCTGCGAAATCCGCCAAAGCTGTCGCAATAGCCAGGTCCTCTACTGAAAGAAGACGAAGGGCAAAGAGGGCTGCATTGGTTGCACCCGCTTCACCGATCGCCATAGTTGCGACAGGCACTCCGCCTGGCATCTGAACGATGGAATAGAGCGAATCCACACCACTAAGGGCACGAGACTTGACAGGTACCCCGATGACTGGAAGGGTCGTTTTAGCTGCGACCATCCCTGGTAAGTGAGCTGCGCCACCCGCACCCGCGATAAATGACCTTGATGCCACGGCTACGTGCTTCTTCGGCGTGTTTGAACATGAGGTCAGGCGTCCTATGGGCGGAAACAACTTTCTTTTCGTAAGCGACGCCGAAGTTATCGAGGACTTCAGCAGCTTTTTGCATGGTTGCCCAGTCAGATTTTGAGCCCATGATAATGGAAATTACTGGTTTCATTTCTTCTCCTTTTTTAATAATTGTCTAATGTAGTGCGGACGTAAGCGACCGCCTAAGGCGTTCCATTACTAAAATTGGAGCCTGAGTCTCCAGTTTTCCGCTCCTAGTAGTAAAGCTACTAGGAGTTCCACTACTGCGACGATTATTCTATACTAGCTCGCTAATGCTCGCAAATTAAGCGACCATTATCGGGTTTGGCGACTTCGTCGCCTAAAATAGCATTGATATTCGAAAACTCAAAGAAAATCATAGAGTGACAAGGCAAAGCGACGAAGATAGAACTAAAGTTCATCAAGGAGCTTTAACACAGTCAATCGAAGATTTTCAAAGAGTTTTATTTGTTAGCCTTGCTACCGATATCATTTCGATAGAAGAGGCCTTCTGTGTTTTGTTTGTTGAGTTCGTTGTAGATAATGTTTTGGCCGTCTTTGACGGTGTCTGCTGTTGTGACAAGCATGTAGACACGTCCTCCGTTTGAAAGAAGGTCTTGGCCATTTTCAGCGAATTTAGCACCGGCATAGTAAGTGATGATATCGCCGTCTGTCTTGGCTGGAAGCTTGACACCTTTCTCATAAGCGAGTGGGTAGCCGTTTGAGGCCACAACCACGCCAATGTCACACCCTTGTCCGTCCAAGTGATGGCTGGCTCTTTGCCATCCAAAATGTCAGTGATGTTTTGCGCAAAGTCAGATGTCAAACGAGGCAAGATGATTTGCGTTTCAGGATCGCCGAAACGTGAGTTAAACTCGATGACTTTAGGTCCGTCAGCTGTCAAGATAAGTCCCGCATAAAGGACTCCAGTGTAAGGACGACCTTCTTTAATCATGCCTTCAAGAACTGGCTTGACAATAGTGTCAACTGCTGTGTCAACCACGCTCTGTGGCAAGTGAGGAACTGGCGCATAGGCACCCATTCCACCAGTGTTAGGACCTTTGTCGCCATCATAGGCACGTTTGTGGTCCTGAGCCGTTGGCATGATGTAGAACTTGTCCCCATTGACAAAGGCAAAGAGAGAGAACTCTTCCCCGTCAAGGAATTCCTCGATGACCACACGCGCACCTGAGTCACCGAATTTATTGTCCAAAAGCATCTCGTGAGCAGCTTCGACGGCTTGCTCCACTGTTTCAGCAACGACGACACCTTTCCCAAGGGCCAAGCCGTCTGCCTTGATAACGATTGGAGCGCCTTTTTCCTCGATGTAGGCCTTAGCTTCCTCGAAATCTGAAAATGTGCCATAGGCTGCTGTCGGAACGTCGTACTTGACCATGATTTCCTTAGCAAAATCCTTAGACCACTCAAGCTCAGCCGCAGCCTTTGTCGGACCAAAGGCTTTGAGTCCAGCTGCATTGAAATCATCCACGATACCAGCTGCAAGAGCATCATCTGGACCGATAAAGGTCCAAGCAATATCGTTCGCTTTTGCGAAGTCAATCAGCTTAGAATGTTCGGAAATTCCGATATTGATCAAATCAAGACCGTCCAATGTCATCCCGTCATTACCAGGAGCCACGAAAACTTGCTCAACGTCCTTAGACTCCAATATTTTCTTGGCAATCGCATGTTCACGACCACCAGAACCAACAACCAAAAGTTTCATTTGAAAGATACCTCAATATCAAATAAGACTAGGGGCAAATGCCCGTTAACGACAATCATTCGGAAAAATTAGCATTTTTCACGAATTATACATAACCATTATAACATATTTGTTCGGAGATATGGGTGTGTATCCAAATTTGGACATGAAAAAGGCAGCCACTTGGACCACCTCTTGGGAGATTATGAAAATGAAAAAGTTATTTAGGATTAATGATAGTATAGACTGAGCAGCTTAAGTGAGGCTTAAACACAAAAATATCTTCATTTTCCTGAAAAACTGCGAATAGGTAGGTGGAGGTTAAAATGAAGAAAAAATTACTAAATTGTCTCTTACCGCTAGCTTGTCTAGCGATTGTTTCGGTTTCGTGTGGCAGCTCTGCTCAGGCGGCTGTCCTCGGGGATGACTACCCTTCCTCTTGGAAATACGGTGGCTTCGGTGTCGATCCATGGACCATGTATTGGCGTCAATGTACGTCCTTCGCGGCCTATCGACTCAGTAACACCAACGGTTTCACTCTGCCTGTAGGGTATGGAAATGCCATCACTTGGGGCAGTATCGCACGTGCCAATGGTCACCGTGTAGACATGAATCCTGCTGTAGGGAGCATCGCCTGGTTCTCAGCTGGTGTCAATGGAGCTGGTCACATGGGGCATGTCGCTTGGGTTGCGGAAGTTCATGGTGATCAGGTGACCATTGAGGAGTACAACTACGATGCGGGTCAAGGACCTGAGAAATATCACAAACGTAGCTTCCATAAGAGTCAAGTGTCTGGCTATATCCATTTTAAGGACCTCGAACCAGGAGCCCAAAATGGAAATTCTACTAACTCTTCTATCAAAGTTGGTGATACAGTCCGCTTCACAGGAACTTTTCGTGTCACGTCTGTGTCAGGAAATACCATCACTAGCCAGGATTTAGCTGGAGGCACACCAACCAAACACAATATCGTTGATCCTGGACCCGTTCTTGAAGTTGATGGACAAGGCAATCCAACATCAGACCAGTACCTCAATCCTGGCGAAACCTTTACTATTCCAGGTAACTTCAAAAGTGCTAGCCATTGACCCACCTAGCGATGGCATCCTCGTCCAAATCGGAAATCGCAAGAC